>ERZ791837.984-NODE-984-length-19982-cov-4.636423_pt1 | contig 19982 bp, 18 predicted proteins | sample MGYA00510292_ERZ791837 | MGnify/ENA primary metagenome ERZ791837 (study PRJEB30046, sample SAMN00715259) | human gut metagenome | study: EMG produced TPA metagenomics assembly of the A metagenome-wide association study of gut microbiota in type 2...
GAATTCCCAGGCAGAGTCCTTGGGACAGATCGGTCAGGGAATTGAACAGCTGTCCGGCGTAGTACAGGGCAATGCTGCATCCTCCGAAGAGAATACTGCGATCAGTATTAATCTGGCAGAGGGAGCAGCCAAGATGCATGACCGTGTGAATATCTTTAAGCTATTCTAGAAAATGACAGGAATAGAGTGAAGTAGTCAGAAGGAAGGTTTTTGTTATGATTAATGATATATTTCAATTATTTGGAGAGCGGACAGATGATATTTTATTTGAGATCATTACAGAATGTATGGACGATTATCTGTATATATTTGATCTGCAGAATAATATCTTTGAGATTTCACAGTCAGCTGTGAAACGATTCAATATACCGAGTAATATCTTGACAGATATGTTTAATGAAGTTATGAAGGTAGTATATGAAGAAGACCGTGAGATGCTTGCAAAGCATCTTGCGGATATATGTGAAGGAAGAGAAAAGGTACATAATCTTCATTATAGATGGCTTGATAAAGAAGGTATGCCGGTCTGGATCAACTGCCGTGGTATCGTTATCGATGATCAGCAGGGAAATGCGGAATATCTGGTCGGGTGTCTGAATGAGACCGGCAACAAGAGAAGGGCTGATAATGTCACCGGACTGCTTGGTGGTCCAGAATTCCTTACTTACCTGCGTGAACAAAAAGAACCCATTACCAAGGGTTTTTTTATGCATATAGGAATTGATGATTTTGGAGCGATCAATAGCTCCAGGGGAGCGGATTATGGTAATTATATTCTGAAAAGCGTAGCCGGCTGCATGAAGGAATGCCTTTCAGACAAGCAGAGAATTTATCATCTGGTAGCGGATCAGTATGTGATTGTGGATCTGGAAGCTTCTTCCGCAGAAGACGCTGTGGCACTGAAAGAAAAGATTACAGATAAACTTCATAATTTCATAGTAGCCGAAAAGTATGAAGCTATATTTTCTATTTCTATTGGTGTTATAGATGCAGCAACATTTTGTGAGGGAACCGAAGAATGCCGCAAAAAGTTTGAATTTGCCTTGAAACAGGCAAAAAGCATGGGTAAAAATGGATTCTATATTTTTGACCAGGATGACTATGAGGTCTTTTTACGAAAAGGAAGAATCATAGCAACACTTCGTAATGCTATTGTGAACCATTATGATGGCTTTGAAGTATACTACCAGCCGATCGTGGACTGTCAGTCCGAACAGATCATTGGAGCAGAGGCACTGATGCGTTTTTCCATGATAACGGAAGAAGGGCGGGAGTTTGTTTCACCGATGGAGTTTATCCCATTATTGGAAGAGACCGGATTGATCATTCCCGCTGGAAGATATATTTTGAACGAAGCTGCAGCAATGTGCTGTGAAATGCAGAAATATATTCCTGACTTCCGGATGAATGTAAATGTATCCTATGTTCAGATCCTGCAAGGCAATGTGGAGCGGAATATTCTGGATACAATTCAAAAATATTCATTACAGCCGGAATGCTTATGTGTTGAAATGACAGAAAGCGGATTTATGGATATGACACCTTCGTTCTGTAAATTCCGTAAAACTCTGGACAAGAACGGGATTCCCTTTGTGATCGATGATTTTGGAACAGGATATTCGAATCTTCATTGTATCCGTGATATGAATCCAAGTTACGTGAAAATGGATAGGGATTTTACTGCCAAGGCGATGAACAGTGACAGGGATTATGAATTATATAAAAATATCATCCCCATGGTACATAGTATTAACGTCAGGATATGCGCAGAAGGCATCGAGGAAAAAGAATGGCTTCTGAAAATGAAAGAAATGAAGGTTGATTATCTGCAGGGATATTATTTTGGAAGACCATGTGGAAAGAAACAGTTTCTGCAGCAATATGCCAGTGGCATCAACGTTAAATAAGGAGAGTAAGGCAGACTCAGCTATGTGGGGCTGCCTTATTTTATGGTCTTATGAGAAGGATGGATCCATAACGGCTTATTTAAGTTTTTCCAGGTCATTGGCATCAGGGTGAGACAATGCACAGTCAAAATTCTGGATCAATACATCAAGATTTGCCGGATGATCAGGAGCTTCCTTCATTTTCTATTTCTTGCATCATTGCTTCAAACATTTTTTCCGGGGTGTCATAGTCTGATATCGAAAATTGGTCTCCATCATCTGCTAAATTTCTGCTTCTTTCACTTGAGTTTTCGGCATATTCAATCACCAGCGAATTATAGCCACTTAAAAGTTCAACTATATGAATTGCTTGATTGTCTGGCAAGATGAACCATTGTTCATCTTCCAAAAGTACATTGTCAAATATCTCCATCAACTTCTCGGAAATATGAAGTCTATATTCTCTTAATAATTTTTCTGGGTTCATTAATTCCATCTCCATTCACATTATATCATTTATTTCATATACTATTTTCTTCAGCTGATTTAGTATATGCCACCAAATTATACTATTTTCAGATATTTTGCAAATTCTCTTTTTAACAGCATGATAATATAAGCCTTAGACGGCAGATTAGGTCGTGAAAAGGATGGCACATTGAATGAGGAGTATTGTAAATGGTGTTAAGCAGATATTTAAATTGAGAATGAGCCGGAACTTTTTAAATAAATTGTGATTAAAAAGTGAAAAATAAACATTCATTTTAATATCGTTCGTGTCGAAAAAATGTCATTTCGTGTAAATGGCATTTTTTTTGATGCCTTTTATTGTATAATACCGCTAAGAAAGAATGTATTTTTGTAATGTTTTAGGATGTTGCATAGACACATTGAGCACAATAAAAGGAGGGAGAGTTTATGAAGTATTTAAACTTAAAAAAGATTACTGCGGTGGTATTGTCAATCGGAATGGTATTTTCAAGCAGTGCCGTTACCGGGGTTGCGGCAGATAACAGTAAAAAGATAGCTACGATTCCTAGCAGCTATATTAATAAAGTGGCAGAAGATATTGATAATGAATATTTTTATGATGGAACATATGTTGATGATTGGGGGCATACACGTAAGGGCAGGCAGCTTGGAGCGACATATACAAAGGAGTCAACTGAATTTTTGTTATGGGCACCTGCGGCAATAGATGTAAAAGTTAATATTTATGCAACAGGTGATGATAATGACAGCAATGCACGTGATATAGGAACTTATGGATTAGAGAAAATGCTTGTAAATGGGGAATGGAATGGAATCTGGACTATAACGCTTGTTGGTGAGTGGGGCGGATTGTATTATGACTATACGATTACCACAACAGATATTACCCATATTGGCAGCGACAGAACAACAAAATATAAAATTCAGGACCCATATTCGGTTGCGGTAAGCAAAGACGGAAAGCGTTCGTATATAACAGATACATCTTCAGTATCTCCTGAGGGTTGGGACAGCGACAGACATGTGTATGTTGATTCGACAAAAGCAAATACTGTTTATAAAATAAGTGTCAAGGATTTCTCATCAGATACCGCATCGGGCATGACTGCAGGTGGAAAGTACAGTGCTTTTACGGAAAAGGGTGCAAAAGTAAACAGTGCGGGAGAGCTTGTATCTGGTATTGATTATCTGAAGGAACTTGGCGTTACGACAGTACAGCTTGCACCGTTTGCGGATTTTGATGGCGACAGTGAGTATGAGATTTTAAATTATAATGTACCTGAGGCAAGCTATGCTTCCAATCCGTCAGACAGCAAGACTGTTATAAAAGAATGTAAAGAGATGATTCAGGCACTTCACAGTGCGGGATTTTCTGTTGTGATGGAGATGCCGTATACGCATGCCTCAGAGGAAAATCCTCTTGAAAAGTCGGTTCCGCGGTTTTATTACAGATTGAATACTGACGGTACAAGGTATACAACAAATACGGGATATGACAATGAGTTTTCTACAGAGCGGAAGATGTATCGTAGTTATATGGTTAATTCCATGAGATACTGGGCAGAGGAATATCATATTGATGGATTTTCATTGGATTTGATTGACTGTGTCAATGTGAAGTACAAAGGTTCTTCGCATGTATATAAATGGCTGGATGAGATAAAGACATCATTGGCAAAGGAAGATGCCAATCTGGTTATATGGGGAGATAATTATACAAAGGAAGAAAGACAGAATAAAACTTCCTTATATGATGAAATAATCGGCAGCACAGGTGGCACTTATGGCAAAAGAAACGAAAAAGCCGTAAAAATATACAAGCAGAAAGCAGCAATGAAATATGTTAAGCCAGGAACATTGTTTATGGATGGCGGAGAAGAAATGTGTAACAGCATTGAGGGAACAACTCTTGCAGACAGCAGTTACGTTGAATGGAAGGATTCAGCAGAGTACGCCGATGTAGTCTCATATTACAGAGGACTTATGGAGATACGAAAAGCATTTTCACCGCTTGCGAAAAGCCAGACAATAAAAAATTCTGAAGCTTATGTGCTTGCAGGTACAAAAGACGACGAGTGGAATACTATGGCAGTATTAAATAATGAGTCAGATGTGTCAAAAGAAATTACAATTCCTGTTCAAGGAAGAGCTGCTACGGATTGGGTTGTTATTGCAAATGGCGAAAGTGCGGGAGTTGTATCACTTGGTGAAGTCGCAGGCTCCGTTATAACTGTACCTGCGTATACTACAATGATTCTTGTAGATAAGGAAAGCTTTGATGATGTGGCTGTAACATCAGGCAAAGGAAAAGTAATTGTTAATTATGTGATAAAAGACAGTGAGCAGAAGTTACGTGAATCGATTACACTTCAAGGCACATCGGGAACGAATTATGCGGTACCTGAAAATATTAAGATTCCATCAGGATATACTTTTTTAAGCAAGACAGGCGATGAAAAGGGTGTGTATACATCAGAAACACAGACAGTTACATATTATTATAATGCGATTAATCCGGATACAGTGGTAGATGGTATTAAAAATAATGGAGTATACTGCGAGAAGGCACAGTTTAAAGTAACTTCTTCCGATTATACACAGGTAATGGCAGGAAATAAAACGCTTACACCTGATGTGGACGGTATTTATACTGTATCTGCAGCAGATGGCACACAGACGATAACATTGACGGATAATGAAGGATACAGCATTTATCTGTCTGTTACCGTAAATGCAAATCATACAATGGATAACAGCGACTGTACGAAAGAATCAATATGTTCTGTCTGCCAGAAAATATTTCCGGCAAAGACAAATCATAAGTTTAGCGACACATGGACAAAAGACGATACTTATCATTGGAAAGTGTGTGAGAATGACGGCTGTACGGTAACAACAACAAAGACAAAACATAGTGGTACAGATGATGGGGATTGTACAACACCTGTAATTTGTGAATGTGGTGAGATTGTTACAGCAGCAAAGTCAGAACATATATATGGTGAATGGAAGTCAAATGGTAACGGCACACATACCCACAAATGTACAACGGCAGGCTGTACTATAGAAGAAACAGAAAGCTGTGTAGGCGGAGCGGCAACATGTAAAAAGAGAGCTGTCTGCACGGATTGTAATGCTGAATATGGTACTTTAAATCCTGCAAACCACAGTGGAAATCAGGTATGGGTACAGACAGAAAAAACTCATCAGAAAAAATATGACTGTTGTGGTGCAGAGGTAACTAATATAGCAGATCATATCTGGGAGAATGGACACTGCACGGTATGTGGATACGATTGTATTCATACAGGCGGAGAAGCAACCTGTACGCAGAAAGCGGTTTGCGATACCTGCCATAGTGAATATGGAGAAATAAATGCAGACAATCATACAGGAACAGAAAAGTGGACACAGACAGCAACAACACATGAAAAGAAATATGATTGCTGCGGTAAAGTGACGATAGAACAAGAAAATCATAAGTGGAAAGATGGTGCTTGTGAAACATGTGGTTATGTATGCGTACACAGCGGCGGAGAAGCAACATGTACAAAAGGTGCGGTTTGCAAAACCTGCGGCAAGGAGTATACAGATAAAGATATGGCAAATCACAGTGGAAAGGTAGTATGGGTACAGACAGAAAAAACTCATAAGCAGGCATATGATTGCTGTGATAAGGAAGTATCGACAAGTGAAGCACATGGTTGGAAAAACGGTGTATGCACGGTTTGTGATTATCAGTGTAAACATGCAGGCGGAAGTGCAACATGTGTGAAGAAAGCGGTGTGTACAATCTGCAGTGAAGAATATGGCACTTACAATATGAGTATACATGAAGGCTTGAAGTCAGTAGCGGCAAAGGCGGCTACCAGGACAGATGAAGGAAATATTGAATACTGGTATTGTAAAGATTGTGACAGATATTACATCAAGCAGGATGGGCTTGTTGAAATTGAAAAATCACAGACTGTGGTTGCAAAGATTACAGATACAACATCATCTGACGATACGGGTAAAGGCGATAAGACAGAGACAGTAAAAGAACAGACGCCTGATACAGGAGATAATAAACGTGTATTTGCATGGCTTCTTATGTTTATAATAGGAGGGGCGGCAGCAGGATTAACGATTAAAGGTAAAAAGACAGAAAATTAATATTTAAGGAGACCGGAATTTCGCTTACTGTGTTGGTGCGAGGTTCCGGTTTTTACATGTTTTGGTTTTATTTATTGGATTTTTATAATTTTTATATATTGATAGTTAAATGTTTGACATAATAACAGTTTCTTAATATAATATTAAGAATATGATGCGTTTTGCATTAAATATTTAAGAAAGAGAGAAAAATTATGAACGAAAAACAAGAGTTCAAGCCTTATATTCCGGCTGATAAGGTGATGCCTGAACTTACAGTTACATCTGTAATTATCGGTATCTTATTAGCCGTATTATTTGGCGGTGCCAACGCATACTTAGGTCTGCGTGTTGGTATGACCGTTTCGGCTTCTATTCCTGCAGCCGTTATCTCTATGGGAATTATTCGCTTTATTTTAAGAAGAGATTCTATTTTAGAGAACAACATGGTTCAGACAATCGGTTCTGCAGGTGAATCTGTTGCGGCAGGTGCAATCTTTACACTCCCTGCATTATTTATGTGGGCTCAGGAGGGCGGCACATCTGTGCCTTCTTTGATAGAGATAGCACTTATTGCATTAATTGGTGGTTTCCTCGGAGTATTATTCATGATTCCACTTCGTAGTGCATTAATAGTTCAGGAGCATGGCGTGTTACCTTATCCTGAAGGACAGGCATGTGCTGAGGTATTAGTTGCCGGAGAAGAAGGCGGTGCTAAGGCAAGTACAGTATTTGCGGGTCTTGGTATTGCAGCTGTTTATAAGTTTATCGCTGATGGACTTAAAGTATTCCCTAGCGAGGTTGATTTTACTATCAAGCCATACAAGGGTTCGGCTGTTGGTGCAGATGTACTGCCAGCACTCCTCGGTGTCGGTTATATCTGTGGACCTAAGGTATCTTCATACCTCTTGGCAGGTGGTTCCGTAGCGTGGTTTATGATTATGCCGTTAATCGCTTTGTTCGGTGGAGACAACATTATTGGACCGGCTACAATTCCAATATCACAGATGGGTCCATCAAAGATATGGTCTAATTATGTGCGTTATATCGGTGCAGGTGCGGTTGCTGCCGGCGGTATTTTAAGCTTAATCAAGTCATTACCTCTTATTGTAAAAACATTTAAGCAGGCAATGAAAGGCTATGGCAAGAAAGCAGATGGTGAGGAGACAAGATTAACTAAGGATCTTCCTATGACTTTGGTTGTATTGGGTATTGGCGTGCTTGCAATTATCATGTGGTTAATTCCTGCGATTCCTGTTAATCTTCTCAGTGCGATTATTATTATTATTTTTGGTTTCTTCTTTGCAACTGTATCATCACGTATGGTTGGTTTAGTCGGAAGCTCAAATAACCCTGTATCGGGTATGGCTATTGCGACACTTCTTATTTCGTCAGCAATTCTTAAAGCTACAGGTACAATAGGTATGAATGGCATGGTAGCCGCTATAAGTATTGGCTCTGTAATTTGTATTATCGCAGCTATTGCAGGTGATACATCACAGGATTTGAAGACAGGCTATATAGTAGGTGCAACACCTTACAAGCAGCAGATTGGTGAGCTTATCGGTGTGGCTGTATCTGCTGTTACAGTAGGCGGAGTTCTTTATTTGCTTAATGCAGCATGGGGATACGGTTCTACGGAATTACCTGCACCGCAGGCTACTCTTATGAAAATGGTAGTTGAAGGCGTAATGGGAAACAACCTTCCGTGGGCACTTGTATTTGCAGGTGTAGCAATTGCTATAGTTGTTGAAATTCTTCAGATTCCTGTACTTCCTTTCGCAGTAGGTCTTTACCTTCCGATTTATTTAAGCACACCGATTATGGCAGGTGGACTTGTAAGACTTTACTTCGATAAGAAGAAAGGTCTTTCAGAGGAAGAACGTAAAACTAAGGTTAATCAGGGAATCCTTTACTCATCAGGTCTTATTGCAGGTGAAGGTCTCGTTGGTATTCTTTTAGCCGTATTTGCTATTATTCCTGTAGGAACAGCAACTCTCGGAGATGCTATCAATTTATCAAAGGTTATTAATCTTGGTAACATTGGCGGTCTTGTATTCTTTGTGGCACTTATTGCAACATTAATAGCATTTATTAATAAAAAAGAAAAAAAGACAAATTAAAAAAAATGTGTTATAATAAATCTGTTGGCTTTCATGCCGACAGATTTATTATTTTATGAAAAATTCTGCTTTTTTTGATAAAGAGTTTTATTTAAGGAGGTTTCATGGCTAAGCAAAAGGAGAATTACTTAGACTATGTTCCAAAACATAATTCATTATTTGAATTTAGGGATAATAAGAAAGGGCATGTTGAAATTAAAGTTCATAATAAAGGTCTTTTTAACAGAATAGCACAGCTTATTGCGAAAAAGCCCAAGTACAGTTATATTGAATTAGATGAATTTGGTACATATATATGGCGTCAGATAGATGGAGTACGAAGTATTTATGACATCGGACAGCTTGTAAAACAACATTTTGGAGAAAAGGCAGAACCTTTGTATGAGCGTTTATGCCAGTTTACAAAGATACTTCATAAAAATCAGTTTATTGTTTATACTAATAAGATTAAACAAAAATAATATTAATAAAATGTTTTAAAGGAGTTAAGACATGAGAGTATTATCCGAATTAGAACCTAAGAATGTGTTTTCATTTTTTGAGGATATTTGCAATATTCCGCATCCATCTTATAAAGAAGAGAAGATTAGCAATTATCTCGTTGAATTTGCCAAGGCAAGAAATCTTGAATATTATCAGGATTCACTTTACAACGTGATTATAATAAAGGAAGCATCAAAAGGATATGAAGATGTTGCACCTATTATTCTTCAGGGACACATGGATATGGTATGTGAAAAGACACCTGACTGTGATAAGAACATGGACAAAGAAGGACTTGACCTTGAAGTTAATGGGGATTTTGTTTCTGCCAAGGGAACAACACTTGGTGGTGATGACGGAATTGCGGTTGCCTATGCACTTGCGATATTAGATGATGACAGCATTGCACACCCACGTCTTGAATTTGTGTGTACCGTATCAGAGGAAGTAGGCATGGAAGGTGCTGCAGGCATTGATGTGTCAATGTTAAAAGGAAAGAAGCTTCTCAATATGGACAGCGAAGATGAGGGAATCATGCTTGCAAGTTGTGCCGGAGGATGTAGTGCACAGGTTAAACTCAGATTAAACAGAACAGAAATGACAGGAACAAAACTTCGTATTTCTATATCGGGACTTACGGGAGGTCATTCGGGTGTTGAGATTGACAAGGGAAGAGGAAATGCAAATGTTCTCATGTCAAGAATTCTTCGTGATGCCGCCAAGAAAGCACCAATATTTATTGTATCTGTTGAGGGAGGCAAAAAAGATAATGCCATTCCGAGAGAATGTTTATCCGAAATTATCGTTGAAGCAGATAAAGCTGAGGCAGTTAAAGCTGCTGTTGAAGAAACTGCAAATGAGATAAGAGAAGAATTTGCGACATCTGATGCGGATTTTAATGTTACAACAGAATTATCAGATGGATGCAGCGTTAAAGCTGTTACAAAGGAAGATAGTGCCAAAGCGGTTGCACTTATACAGTCACTTCCTAACGGAATAATGAGAATGAGTCAGGATATTGATAATCTTGTTGAAACTTCACTTAATCTTGGTATAATTTCATTAGATGAATCAGGTATCTGTCTCAGATTTGCCCTTAGAAGTTCAGTCGGAGCTGCATTGAAAAATCTTAAAAACCAGATTGCATGTGTAAGTAAAACATACGGTGGAAGTGTTGAATTTACAGGAGAATACCCGGCTTGGGAATATAAGAAAGATTCAAAACTCCGTGATGATATGGTTAATATATTTGAACAGATGTATGGTAAAAAACCTACTATTGAGGCAATTCATGCAGGCGTCGAATGTGGTATACTTGCAGGAAAGATTGAAGACCTTGACTGCATATCTATGGGACCGGATATTTTTAATATTCATACAACTGAAGAGCATTTAAGCATTTCTTCTGCAAAGAGAATGTATGAGTATATACTCAATGTAATAGCATGCAAATAATATGCAATAGATAAAAAATTTTTAAAACGAAAGGATGAATTATTATGATTTACGCTTCACTTAATGCAAAAAAAGGTAACTATGAGTATCCGGCAGCAATTGCCACAGCTTTGGAATTTCTTGCAAAGCCTGAAACAAAGGAACTTCCTGTAGGAAGATATGAACTTGACGGAGATAACATTTATGTTCTCATTCAGGATCAGACAACTGCACCTGTAGAAAAGAAGCGTGCAGAAAGCCACAGAAACTATATTGACATTCAGTATCTTTTTACAGGAAAGGAAGTACAGGGATACGCACCTCTTCTTCCGGGCGTAAAAGGTGAAGAGCCTGCCGGAAAGGACAATATTTATTATGATGAAGTAGCTGACGAACAGTTCGTTACATTACATCCGGGTGAATTTACAGTATATTTTACTAACGATATTCATCGCCCTAACTGCACAATGGACGAACCTGTTAATATTCACAAAGCAGTTGTAAAGATTAAGGAAAGCCTTATTAAGTAATAAATTTATATAAGGTTTGTAATATAAGTTGCTTTTTTGAAAGGAGACGTGATGATTGTTTTATGTCTCCTTTTTGCTATATGATTTTTTATACGCTGTTTATAATGGAGTCAGATTAAACATGGAATTATTGGATATAGTTGATGAAAATGGGATACCAACAGGAAAAACCATTGAGAGAAAGATTGCACATAGTGAGGGAATAAGGCACAGGACTGCACATGTGTGGATTATAAGAAAGACGGATAATGGAGCAGAGGTTCTTCTTCAGAAGCGTGCGATGGGTAAGGATTCATTTCCGGGAAGATATGATACTTCTTCGGCAGGTCATATACAGGCTGGTGATGAACCTGAAGAATCTGCAATAAGAGAGATGAAAGAAGAACTTGGAATAGATGCATCCGTCAGTGATTTGCATTTTGTTGATAAATTTGTAATTAATTATAAAAAAGAATTCTATGGAAAGATGTTTAAGGACAGCGAGATAGCTTTTGTTTATGTATATACCGGATCTGTGGATATCGACAAGCTTACATTACAAAAAGAAGAGCTGGACAGAGTGGATTGGTTTAACTTAGAATATGTTTATGAGGAATGTAAGAAGCATAATCAGAAGTTTTGTGCACCGATTGATGGTTTAGAGATTGCGAGAAAATATGTCTGTGAATATGGAATCTGAGATGGATTTTGATGATAAGAAGTTTTATATGAATTATCTTGACGGATTAACGGATGATATGCCGGATGAATTTTTCAGGCTGGCACAGGTATTTGAACTGAATTTGTTTGAACCTGTGAGGATTGATGGCAGCAGTGACATTTATGCGGCATATATTATGAATGATGCAGTTGAAAGCTTTTTTGTGTTTGAACAGCCGGTAATCACAGGTACATACAAAGATATTGAATCTGAGCAGATTGCAGGTGTGGAAAAGCTTGATGATGGTTATATGCTTATAGTAAATCAGGGTGGAGAGAATGTATTTACAATAAAGTTTGTAAAGCTTAGTATTACATCGACATATTTTAATTATGGCTGTATGGGACATTTCTGGGTAAAAGGATATGAATATTTAAGGCAGCTTGAATACCAGTTTGCAGTTATACGCGATAAATACCGTTTTCTTGGAAGTTCATCCTGCAATGAAAAAGAACTTGTGTTTATGAGGCTGGCAGATTTTCCACCGGTTAAAAAGTACAGGTCAGTTCCCAAAGCATATTATGTGCCTTATCCCGATTCAATATATCCTGAAGCTGTCAGTTATCTCATGGAAGCCGCAAGAAGTGTCGGTGATAGAAATATGGAACGGATGCTTAAAATTTATCAAAAAAAGCCGGACAGCTTAAAATGTAACATTATTGCATCTATGTTTCATAAAAAATCGCATGGACGATTTATAGATAAGATTATCAACGATATGAGGGATGCTGCATCTTCATATGACAGAAGAAAGTTTGACAAAGAAGAGGAAATACAGAACCGGAAAATACATGAAAAAGCTTTAAAAATTATGAATAACTTTAAGCAAAAAGGGTATGAATGCTTTCTTTACAGAGAAGAGCCGTTTGTATATTTGAAAGATACGATTACATACAAAGAGCATGTGCTTGTATTTAAAAACCATGGACTTAATCGAAAGTGTGATATATATACCATAACCAATGATGAAATGTTTTATAAATGAGAAGAATAATAAAATAAAAAGTATACTTAAAGGCGTGGGAGAGATTCCGCGTCTTTTTTCTGAAAATATGTTGGAAAGGGTTTATATAAATGAACATACCAGAAAGAGCGACGAAAGAACAGGTACATTTCACGGATATTGCAATATGTTTCTTAAAGAAGAGATTCACAGAATGTCATTTCCTAAGACTTTTACGATTATTGATAAAAAAGCAGAACTTGATATGATTAAGAATGTAGCTGAGGATATGGGTATTTCACTTAAAGATAATACTGCAAAAAAGATAATGAGTGAGTTTGATGTTGGAGATATTGTCAGACACAAAGTATTTGGTGTCGGTGAGATTATTAAAATTGATAATATAATGCAGACATATGAAATTCAGTTCAGGAATATAAGAGGAACAAGAAGAATAATGTTTCGTGCAGAGCTTGAAAAAGTCAGTCAGCCGGATTAATTCGTATAATTGATATGAATTTTTGTTTTGACGGATAAAAACATATGGAATTTCCTAACATTGTGGAGACAAAGAGTAAAGGAGAAAAAATGTATCTGATTTCGGCTTATTTTGATGAACATACAACAAGGCAATTACAGCGGTTTATTGATGCAGTTGCACAAAATACGGGAAATACTTATATGATTGACAATAATGTGCCACCGCATCTTACAATATCAAGTTTTGAGACAAGAAATCCACAAAATCTCTGCGATGATTTTGTGAAGCTGTCGGAATTGGAATCCCATGATATAAATATATTTTCTGTAGGCGAATTTTTGCCATATGTTATTTATGTGACGCCCGTATTGGATTTGCATTTGCAGCAAACAGCAGAAAAGGTTTATAATATTTTAGCAGTGCGTGAAGATGTGACAATTAACCGTTGTTATAAACCGTATAGTTGGCTTCCGCATATTACGTTGGGAAAGAAACTTGAAAAAGAGCAAATGATTGCGGCTGTAAGAGCAATGCAGACACATTTTATACCGCTTAAAGGTAAAATTGTGAGATTGGGGCTTGCACAGACGAATCCACACAGAGATATTTGCACGGTTGATTTGAAGTGATTGATTGTTGAGAGATATGATGATATATGAAGTGATTGATGCTGAAATATATAAATATTTAATGGAGACAATATTATGAAATTTACGATAGATACACATACACATACGTTAGTTAGTGGACATGCTTATAACACAATAGATGAGATGGCGGCTTTCGCCTTTCAAAAAGGCGTTACACATCTTGCTATAACAGATCATGCACCAAAGATGCCAGGAAGTACAGGTGTTTTTTATTTTTCAAATATGGGAATAATCCCAAGGCTGAAAAACGGCGTGAAAATATATATGGGGTGTGAGGCTAATATTATGGATTATGAAGGAAATATTGACCTTAGTGAATATGGGCTTAAAGGCTGTGATGTTGTTATTGCAAGTCTTCACATTCCTTGCATCAAACCCGGAAGCATAGAGGAAAATACAAATGCTTTAATAAAAGTAATGGATAATCCGTATGTCAATATAATAGGGCACCCTGACGATTCAAGATACCCTGTGGATTATGAGCGTCTTGTAAAAGCGGCAAAGGAAAAGCATGTTCTTCTCGAGTTAAATAATACATCATTAAATCCCGACGGTCCGAGACAGGGAGCATATGATAATGATGTCAAAATGCTCAATCTTTGCAAGGAAATGGGTGTCTGTATTTCAATTGGAAGTGATGCTCACATAAAAGAAAGCATATGCGGATTTGACAGGGCATATCAGGTTATTAAAGATACAGAATTCCCGGAAAAACTGATAGTGAACAGCGATTATAAGCTGTATGAATCGTATATTGGGAAGAGGAAATTATAGGCGGTTAAAAAGTTATGATAAAAAATATCGTAAAAGGAAAACACATTTTTTCAAGAAAGGCAAAACCTGCAACGGAAACTGACAAGCAGGTTGTAACAGATTTGATTGACACACTGCGTGCCAACCGTGAAATTTGCGTCGGCATGGCTGCAAATATGATAGGTGTAAACAAATCAATAATAGTTGTTTCGGCGGGACCGTTTCAATTTGCAATGGTTAATCCTGTGATAACAAAAAAGTCAGGTGAATATAAGACAGAAGAGGGATGCCTGTCACTGGACGGAGTAAGACCATGCATAAGATATGAAGAGATAGAAGTTGATTATCTTGACAGTAATTTTAAGCCGCAGCATGGAAAATACAGCGGATTTACGGCACAGATAATACAGCATGATGAATGCGATATAATAGGGACAAGTTAGAAGAAAACCTTGAAAACAAGGGGTTCACGCTGATTTAGTCCCTATTTTTTATACCATTTAATCGGTAGATAAGGCAGTGCTGTTATTTAAAATCCGAAATTTATGAGAATACATAGTTGCTTCAGAATATAAATTCTGAATGTAATTTGTGTACCCAAGAGAGGTGAAAATTGAATAGTAATAATTTTAGGTAGGACTAAATTAGCTTTGCACTGAAAAGTGTATTCGGCTGTGTGTCCTGCCTTTTTTATTGGAAAGGAGCAGGAGATGGCAGAAAAGAAGCTGATTTGGTCTGAATATAAGTCATCTCACAAAAAGAGAGGTGGCTGTATATGAAAGTATTTATAGTAGTAGCAGTAATTATTGTAACAATCTGTTTGTTTTGTCTTATGAAAGCAAAAGCAGAAGGTGATCGAATATACGATGAAATCGCTGGCAGATATTTCAGAGACAAGGAAAATAGGATAGAAACACAAACCGAAAGGTATGGGTAGCTGTATGAATAAAAATTGTAAAATTTGGAGGAACAGAAAAATGAATAACAAGTTAGAAGTGATAGGAATTGACCACGGCTGGTCGATGATGAAAACCGTAACTCAGGTATTTGTCACAGGAGTAAAGGAGATTACAACTACTCCGGCACTTTTTGGAGATGTTCTTGAGTATGACGGCAAGTATTACAAGATTGGAACAGTAAGACAGGAAGTAAAAGACACAAAGGTTGAGGATGACAGCTTTTATCTTCTGACATTGGCAGCAGTCGCAAAGGAATTGAAGAAAAGAGGATTATTCGATGCAAGGGTATTTCTTGCAGTAGGACTTCCACTTACCAGATTTGGAGCAGAAAGAAATAACTTTATCAAATACCTTACAAAGAATAAGCGTGTTGATTTCCGATATGAGAACGAAGCATATCATATTGAGATTGACGATGTGGCGGTATTTCCACAGTGCTATGCGGCTGTGGTTGATAAGATACCGACTATGGCAAAGAAAACACTGGTAGTTGATATTGGTAGCTGGACAATAGATATTATGCCTGTGATTAACAAGTCACCGGATGAATCAAAGTGTGTGACGATTCCAAAAGGTCTTATTACCTGTATGCGTTCTATCAATGAGCAGTGTGTAAGACAGCTTAACGGAGAGGTAGACGAGTCAGAGATACAGAACATCATGCGATATGGCAGGTCAGATATTGATGATGAATACTTTGCCATTATCAAGGCAGAGATAGAGGATTTTGTTGATAAGGTATATAACTCAATCCGTGAGTTTGGGTATAACCTTAAAACCACACCGATTGTATTTGTAGGTGGCGGAGCAGTGGTAATGAAGAATTTCAGCAATCACGATGCAAAAAATATTTCTTATATCCTTGATGTAAAGGCAAATGCCAGAGGTTATGAGCAGCTTGCCATTATGGGGCTGAAATCTGCTAAAAGACTTGCATAGGAGGTGGTCATATGGCACGAAGGCACATTATGGAGAGCACATTCCGACTGAACCTGCTCAATCCGCAACACGCTAAAATCAATGAGGTCATAAAGGGGCTTAATCCAAAGATTTATAAGTCAAAGAACCAGTTTTTGATTGAAGCCTGTGAGTTTTATATTGACCACTATGGAGAGGACGATATTCCGTCCAAAGAAGAAAAGCGATATGAGCAGTTTGTAACGAGGGACGAGATAGAACAGATAAAAAAAGAAATTGAGTATTCTGCAATGACTGAGGCAAGAAAAGAGGTCATATCCTTACTGGGCGGAGCATTGGCTGGAGTAAAGAACAGCCAGCCTGTAATGGTTGCAAGTCCACAGGAAGATATGGAAGAACAGCCGGAAGATGATGTTATGAATGACGCAGATGTTGCAGGATTGGCAATGGGGTGGATGTCGAAAGGAAATTGATTATTATGAGAAGAATTGCAGGAGCCGTAGGAACCGCTATTTTACAGATACTCAAGTGGATACTTAAAATTGTTCTTGGAGCATTAAAGCTGTTCTTAGGACTTATCAGGTTAATTCTTCTTCTATTTTGTATGGTAGCAAGAGTATTTCTTTCATTCGTGAGAATGGGAACATTTTGAGGGGAGGTGAGAGTATGAAGATAAAGGGCTTCTTTCCTGCTTACAGGAAAAACAGAAGACTCGTGAAGTATTTCTTTAAATTTAAGAAACTGGTATAATCAAGGAGGTTAAAATGCACAGAATACGGGACAGACCGAAGTGTCCCGTGCATTACAAATAGATAGTTCACTGTAAGAGTGGACGGGCACGGTACACAAAGCCTATCCCTCTTACGGAGAAGGGATAGGTGGAATTTATGAAGAAGATAAATATTATCTTTTTATCCGTAATACTGGCTTTGGCTATGACAGCCTGTAATGGCGGCAAAGACAATGCCAGTAATCAGACAGAGAAACAGACGGAAAGTATAAAGGCAACTGAGGAGGCAACAAAGGCTACGGAAGCAGTTACCAAGACAGAGGCAGAGGCTACACAGGAAGCTGTAAGTGAAGCGGAATCTGAGTCAGAAGTACAGACTACTGAGCCGGAAGAAAATCGTATGCAGGAGCAGGTTGTAGAGAAAGAGGAGCCAGCTTCACAGAATAATAATAATTCCAGCCCGAAAGAAGAACCGGAACAGAAAAATGACACTGATTTTGGGAATGGTGGCGGAAGTTCTGACAGTAATGAAGGTCAGAGCGAAAAGGAAGAAAGCGGTAATTCCAATGAGGAGTCCGGCTTTGCGGCATACAATCCGCAGAATGTAGTTTCGCTTGCAACTGCAAAATGTCAGGCAGGCGGAATGATTACCACACAGCAGAACTTGGATAATCTTCTTGCGGCAGGGAAGATAACGCAGGAAGAATACAATGAGTATTATCCTTATGACGGTATGGAACAGTCTTATTACAGTGTGTTTGTTGAAACAGACCTTAATACCGCAAGCACCCTGTCAGGGAAACGATTACCGACAGAAGATGCGATTGCAGAGTATATCGCTGGTATGCTGTTACTGGAAAATGATCCGGTATTCTATATCAGTTATGAGGGAATATACACAACAGGAGGCACAGACTTTTACGAGTTTCGATGTCACAGATAGTAAAACAGAATAGAAGCAGAGAGAAGAAAGATGTAAGCCAAAAACTTATGTCTTTCTTTTTTTATGCGTAAAATAAGGAGGCAAAGAGAATATGAAACAGAAAATAAAACGAATAACTGCTTGGATAATGGCATTTTTATCTGTTGTTACATCGTTATGTTCTAATGGTGTAATTAAAGTATTTGCAGCTAGTCCACAGGCGAATATGGCGTTTTGGAATGCTTCAGTATGCAATTCAGGCATTGTAAGTGAATTGCATCCCAGCTTTAATAATGGGAAAATATTATATTCTGTGTTGGATGGAAATGCAGCATATTGTATGAATTTTGGATTGAGAGCTGATGGTGGTCAGTTGATGAATAGTTATGATAATCCTAGCACAGAAATGTCCAGTGAACAGCAGAAACTGCTTAGCTATTGCCTGTATTACGGGTATGGAACAAATGAAGCTGCAGCACCTACTAATGACCAAAGTGATGAGTATATTGCTACACAGTCAATGGTATGGATTATTATGGCAGATATATTTGGAACTGATGATGCTGATTCAGCGGCGAAAAAATTGTGTAATACAGCGCCTAATCCTGAGTCTTCATATGAATATTATGAAAGATTAAGAGATAACATTTATAATTCATATAATGCAATATTGCCAAGTTTTGCTTCAAAAAGACCAAGTGGAGCAGATACTTATGAACTGAAATGGAATGAAGCAAACCAGAGATTTGAAAAGACATTATCAGACAACAACGGTGTGTTATCAGATTTTGATTTCAGCATTGATGGATACTCTGTAGATAAGAATGGCAACAGTATCACAATCTCATCAAAGAGTGTGAATACCACAGCTACAACAGGAACATTCACATCAAACAGCGGAAAGGTAGATACAACTTCAAGCTGCGTATTCTGGCTTACAGGAAAGAACGGCTATCAGGAGTTTATTTCGGAAAAGCCTACCGCTGATCCGGTCAGAGCATATATCAAGGTTAAGACAGAAAATATCGGATATGGCGAACTTACAAAGACAGACGAGTCAAGCGGAGTGAAACTTTCCGGTGCTGTTTATGGTATTTACTCTGACAGCAGTTGTAGCAATCTGGTACAGACAATGACAACAGATGGCAACGGATATGCGAAGTCAGCAGCACTTGTTGCAGGCACTTATTATGTAAAAGAGATTACTGCACCAAAGGGATATGTCCTTTCCGGTAAGGTTCATACACTTACTGTAAAAGCAGGACAGACAACAGGAATCTCTGCAACGGATAAGGAACAGCTTGGAGCAATCACAATCTATAAAGAGGGTGAAGTGTTAAGCTCTTGGAACGGAAGCAATTTCACTTATGAGAAAAAGAAACTTCCGGGAGCGACATTTAAGGTGACTGCCGGAGCAGATATTTACAAGGCAGACGGTACAAAGGTTTACAATGCAGGAGATGTAGTGGCAGAAAGCCTTACAACGGGAACTGACGGACAGGTGGTATTATCAGACCTTCATCTTGGAACTTATGTGGTAACTGAGATTAAGAGCATTGACGGATATACAATCAATACTACACCTCAGACTGTAACGGTTGAATATAAGGACCAGACAGTTACCGTCCAGTATGAATCAACTACGATTGAGAATACAAGACAGAAGGCGGAAGTATCTGTTGTAAAGAAAGACTCTGATACAGAGAACCCTCTTGATGGCGGCAAATATACACTTTATGCCGGAAATGACATTAAGAATTATGCCGGACAGGTTATCGTAACAAAGGGCACAGCTCTTGAGACAGTAACTACAGGTGAGGACGGAAAGGCAAGCTACAGCGTGG
>ERZ791837.986-NODE-986-length-19967-cov-3.923965_pt1 | contig 19967 bp, 22 predicted proteins | sample MGYA00510292_ERZ791837 | MGnify/ENA primary metagenome ERZ791837 (study PRJEB30046, sample SAMN00715259) | human gut metagenome | study: EMG produced TPA metagenomics assembly of the A metagenome-wide association study of gut microbiota in type 2...
CCCCCGCCGCGAATTTGCCCGAAGCGGAGCCATCCACCGCCGATTTGGCAGCCCTGCCCGATGAGCAGGAACTGGCCCTGCCCCGCGCTATCCCGGTTCTGGCGGCAGCCGGGGAGGACGATGGGAGTGATAATGACGATGAGCTCACCGCCCCGCCTGTCACCCGCAACCTGGCGGAAGAGAGCAGCAACACCCGCGCCGCCGAGGCGTTGACCGGCCCCCGGGCCGCTTCGCAGGTATATGTGCCGGAATACATCACCGTGCACCTGGGGGCCCCCAATGATACCTCCGCCCGCAATGTCACTGTCAGCTTCCGGGATTACATCAAGAATGTCGCCTCCAGCGAGATCTATCCCACCTGGCCGGAGGCCGCCCTGCGGGCCAATATCCTGGCGCAGATCACCTTTGCCCAGAACCGCATTTTTACCGAATGGTACCCCAGCCGCGGCTACAATTTCAATATCACCAATAATACCGCCTACGACCAGTACTTCGTCTATGGGCGCAATATCTTTACCAATATCAGCCGCCTGGTGGATGAACTGTTCGACCAGTACATCCGCCGCCGCGGCGCGGTCAACCCCATCTTCGCGCAGTACTGCAATGGCACCACCGTCACCTGCGGGGGACTTTCCCAGTGGGGCACCGTTGCCCTGGCCAATAACGGCTACACGCCGCTGGGCATTCTGCGTTATTACTACGGCGACGACATCGTCATTGATACCGCCACGGTACAGCGCCGCATCACCTCGTCCTATCCGGGGGCGCCGCTTACCGTTGGCAGCAGGGGAGAGGATGTCCGCACCATCCGCACCTGGCTCAACCGCATCCGCCGCAATTATCCGGCCATTCCCGCCATCAGCACCACCAGCGGCGATACCTACAATGCCGAAATGCAGCGTTCGGTGTGGGCCTTCCAGCACATCTTCAATCTGACCCCCGATGGTATTGTCGGCCCCGCCACCTGGAATAAGATCGCCTATATCTATGTAGCGGTCATGCGCCTGGCGGAGCTGGGCGGCGAGGATATTCCCCTGCCGGCCGAGCGTCCCAGCGGCATCCTGCGCCGAGGCAGCAGCGGAGAAACGGTGCGTCTGGCCCAGTACTTCCTGCGGGTCATTGCCCTGTACGATGATGAGATCCCGCCCATCACCATCGATGGCTCCTTTGGCCCCGCCACCGAAAACGCCGTCCGCGCCTTCCAGAAGATGCAGGGCCTCACCGTCGATGGCATTATCGGTCCCGCCACCTGGAACGCCCTGTATGAGCGCTTCCTCGGCATCACCCAAACCACCGGTCTGGCTGTCACCTACCCCGGCACCCCATTGAGAAGCGGCAGCCGCGGGGATAATGTCCGGGTGGTGCAGGAGTACCTGAATACCCTGGCCCGTGCCTATCCGCTGCCCCGTGTTGCCGTGGATGGCATCTACGGCCCCGCGACGGAAAACGCCGTGCAGGCCTTCCAGCGGCTCTTCGGCCTCACCGCCGATGGCATCGTGGGTCCCCGCACCTGGGAACGCCTGGTGGGTACCCGCCTGCTGCTGCGGTAGGTTTCAGCAGGGTCCGGGGCCGGGGCCCGCAGGGCGCCCCGGCGAAGCCGGGGCTGGGCGGCCTTCGGCCGCCCTACGGCGGTGCAAAACATCGCCGGCCCTGCGGGCCGTCCCTTTGCGCAAACCCTGCCAATGTGAATTATTCGAGGGTAATAGGCACTACCTGCCCCAGGTTGACGGCTTTCATGCCGGTTACACTGCGGATAACGCCTTCGTGGCACACAACGATAATCTTTTCCGCTTGGCCGTCATACCGGCGCAGGCAGCCCAGCACCCGCTCAGCGATGACGGCATAGGTCTCGCAGTTGTCCTCGCCGGTCAGCACATCATGCTCCATGTAGCGGTAGAAGCAGCGGGTCATATCCTCCCGGCCAAAGCGTTCGCCGGGAGTGGGCAGGTCGCCGCGCATATCGCGGTCATACAGCCATTCGTGCAGTTCCCACTCCACAGTTACCGGCAGGTCCAGCCGCCGGGAAAGAATCTGTGCGGACTGCATGGTGCGGGTGTAGGGGGAAGCCAGAATAAACGAGGCGCCCCTCAGCTGCGAATCACAGGCGGTGTGCTCTATCTGTTCCACCCCCAATGGAGTGAGCGGCATATAGGCGCTGCATGGGCCGTAAAAGCGCATGGCCTCCGCCCAGTCCCAATCCGGCTGGCCGTGGCGTACCAGGTAAAATGTTGTTTTCATGGTAGGATCCCCTTTCGGCAGGATGTTGCATTTTATCTCATTATACCGTATTGGCCGCTGTTCGGCAAGGCGCGCCGTCCCAAAAGAAGAGCTCCCCGCCGATGGGCAGGGAGCTTTGGAAGGGTTTAATTACTGGGGGATAACATTGACAGCGCGCAGCTTGCCGGTATCCTTGGGATCGGGCTCGGTATCGAAGGTGACCTTCTGACCCTCAGCCAGAGTCTTGAAGCCATCTACCTGGATAGCAGAGAAATGAACAAAGACATCCTCGCCGCCCTCATCGTTGGAGATGAAGCCATAGCCCTTTTCAGCGTTGAACCATTTGACAGTACCGTTATTCATCTGGGTACCTCCTGCATTAAATAATATTTTTCGTACCCAAAAAAACAAAGCCCATTCTGCGGCAGGATCAAAACAACAATGCCATGCAGCAAGCGGGCCATAGTGGTGATCTTGAATACAAGCAGATTATAGCATCTCCTGCTGGTAAAGTCAATCGCTATTCCCCCACTAAAATCGCTTTGGGCAAAAAATCGTGCGACAGAATTTTTGGTCTATTCCCGGGTTTCGGCAGGGTTCGGGGAACCGGGCGCAGCCCGCCCCACCCTTTCGGATGGGGCCAGCGGACTGCTGTCCGCCCCGGCGGCTTTGCCGCCGGGGCTGCGCCCGGTCTGTTACTCTAAACAAAACTTTCCTGGAATAAAAAACAGCCCCCGCCATATTTTTTTGGGAGCTGCTTTATGGGCCAATCAGCCGTGGTTTTTGCGGGAGACGATCGCACCGACGATCAGCAGCACCATCGCAATGGCAACCAGCACAATGTAGGTGGTCTTGGGCATTTCGTACACCAGCTTATCCACCGCGTAGACGATGGCAAACATCAGGATGCCGACTATGGCAATGAGGTCGGATTTCCGAAATTCGTGCTTATTCATGGGCTTCTCCTTTCCGGCGCAGCGCCGTATATTTCAATATCGCTATCTGTGTTTTGGCGTCCTCTATCTCGCCGTCCAGTACCATCCGCTCGGCTTCAGCCAGCGGCACCCACTCCGCTGTGATAAACTCATCCTCATCGGGATGGGTATGTCCGGCTGTCAGGCCGTTCGCCGTAAAGATCCAGATCTTCTCATCGCAGTAGGCCGGTGTGGGGTACAGCGCTGCCAGCGGCTCCAGTTGTCCGGCTATGTATCCGCATTCCTCCTCCAGCTCCCGGCGGCCGCATTGTTCCGGGGTTTCACCGGGGTCGCGCTTTCCGGCCGGGATCTCCAGTGCTTCGCAGCCCATGCCGCTGCGGTACTGCCGTACCATCAGCAGCCGGCCGTTTTCATCCACCGCCACAATGCCGACCCCACCGGGGTGCCGAATGATCTCACGCTCGGCAGTCCGGCCGTTTTCCAGCTGCACCTGCCAGCGCTCGTGGGTGAACACCCGATTTTTCCCCAGCGTTTCCCTCTGTAAAAGTTTTTCGCTATGCGGCATGGCGTCAGTCCTCCCCTGGGTGGTTTTTGCGGTAGGCCAGGTAGCTTTCCAGGATAATGGTGGCGGCCACCGCATCTATGGTATTTTTGCGTTTTTTCCCGCGCACATCAGTCATATTCAGGTACTGTGTGGCAGTGACGGTGGTGCTGCGCTCATCCCACATCCTTACCGGGCAGGGGAGCTTTTCCGCCAGGTCATCGGCCAGAGCATGGCACAGTTCGCTGCGTGGGCCGGCCGTGCCGTTCATATTCAGGGGATTGCCCACCACGACCAGATCGGCCTTTTGCTCGGCCACCTGCCGCGTAATTTCCTTTATTACCGCTTCCCGGTCGCCGCTGTGGAATACCCCTATGGGGCTGGCCAGCAGCTCGCCGCGGTCGCAGATGGCAAGCCCGGTCCGGGCATCGCCGTAATCCACCGCCAAGATACGCATGGGTTTCCCCTCCTTCTTTGCTTGCGGCAGGGCGCCGGTCCGCCCGCCCCACTGCCCGGCTTCGCCGGGCGTTCCGACGGCCCCCACAGGGGGCCGTCGTTTGGCGCGCTTTGGGCGCGCCTGCGGGGCGGGTGGAACCCGTTCCCTGCAAAAATTCTGCTCCCATTATACCGGTTTTCCCGCAAAAATACAAGCAAAGCTTGTAACCGGGCGCTGGATATGCTAAAATAGCGGAGTCCTTTTGGGATCGTCAGTCGAAAGATCCTGACGCTAAACAAAACTAATGCCGCATCTGACGGCATCCAAAGGAGAAATGAATATGAAAAACCGCACGCTGCGGCAGATCACTGCCGCCGGGGTCATCGCGGCTGCCTATGCCGCTATCTCACTGGTACTGGCCCCCATCACCTTCGGCGCGGTGCAGTGCCGCGTCTCGGAGGCACTGACGCTGCTGCCTGTCCTCAGCCCAGCCGCTGTTTGGGGCGTTACCCTGGGCTGCGCCATCACCAATGGTGTAGGCGCTGCCACCGGCGCTAATTTCCTGGGTTTGATCGACCTCCTTGTGGGGACGGCTGCCACGCTGCTGGCCGCTATTGCCAGCCGCCTGCTGGGGAAGATCCGCTTCGGCGGGGTACCATGGCTTTCGGTGCTGCCGCCCATTCTGTTCAATGCTGTCGCCATCGGCGCGGAATGGTGCTATGCTGCCACCGGGTCGATCAATGTGGCATTTTGGGCATTTGCCGGGCAGATCGCCCTGGGACAACTCCCTCCCTGCCTGCTGGGAGTTTGGCTTATTCACCTGCTGGAGCGCCGCGGTCTGCAAAATATCATCGAAGGGAAGTGACGCCGCATGGCACTTTTTGGCCGCAAAAAGGAGATAGTCCCCCTGCCGCCTATTGCCCAGTGGGAATACCGCTGCGGGGACGGCCACCATTGGGGGTTCCATTACCGCGTGGCCGAAGAGCAGGACCATGTACGGCTCACCTATTCCCGTACCATGCCGGAACACCTGGAGAGCATAGCGGCTCCGGCCGTGCTGTGGCAGCAGCTGAGCGAGCTGGGCGACCGATACCATATCACCGCCTGGGCCGGGTACAATGAGTGCCGCCTGCGCACCCCCCGTACCAAGCGCTGGCTACTGTATATCACCTTCGCCGATGGTACCAGCCTGCGGGCGGAGGGCTGCGGCGCCGCCCCAAAAGGACACGAACAGTGGGAAAACGACCTGCTGGCCCTCCTCAATTCCTGCATTGATGTATGATCGCATTTTTTGCCCTGCCGGGAGCCCCGCACTGGCCCCCAATAAACCAAAAGGCTCCCCCGCATGCCTGCGGAGGAGCCCCATTTTTTATTTTGCCAGTGTCAGCCGGTCTATCTTGGTGTCGCTCATAAAGGCGGAGGTACTATACAGCACCAGCACATCGGTAATGCCTTCCTGCTCCATCAACTCACTCAGGGAGCCAAGATAATACCGCAGGTCCACCGCCACGATCTTTTCGTAATCCGCTGCGGCAAAGGGCAGCAGGGCATTGGCATAGCTGTCCTTCAGCACCAGCAGGCGGCGGCCATTTTCCGGTCCGCCGGTAATGGTCACCGTGGGCCAGTTCCCGCCAAAGAACACTTCGTACATATCCTTTTGCTGGAGTTTTTCTGTATCATAACAGCTGGCATGATCGGCGTTATCGTAGGTCACGGTCAAGGCGGCATCGCCTTTCCGGTGGTACAGCTCTACGGTATCGGTCGCCGCGTTTTTATCCAGCACCTTGCTGTACAGCGTCCCGCGGAAGCCCTCATACCGTTCTACGGTGTAATCCGCCGCTGCGGGAATCGAAAGCCCCATGGCCGCGCGGTAGCACTGGTAGCCCAGCAGAGCGCCTGCCGTTTTCCAGTGGTGGTCGGTGCGGTAATAAAGCTGCTCACTCTCTGCCGCCTTGGCAAAGTCCGTTCGCAGGTCCACCAGCTGGTCATCAAATACCAGCTTCATCTCGTCAAATACCGCATCCTCATCAAAGAGGGTGGCATAACGCGGCAGCTTATTCCGCAGGGTATAGCCGGGGGTCGGCACCGGCATAAAGGTCAGATTTTCTGCCGCCAGTCCTTTTTCCTCGCACCGGGTAAAGAAATCCTTCACCGTTTGCAGGTTCTTTTGCAGCCTTGCTTCGTCCACATCGGTTTGGGTCACCTTTTCGATGTAATACCCATCCTCACACAGGTACACCCCGCCGATATCCTTGTTGCGCAGCAGCATTTTCATTTTGCTGCGGGCGGCGGTCCAGCTATCCCGCTGCCAGAACTGATCGCTTAAATAATCCTCCACCTCATCGCCAAAATCCCCGTTTACCATGGTATCTTCGGAAAGCTTTGGCAGTTCCTGCAGGTAGCGGTTCTCGTTTTCGGAAAAGGTTTGATCCGGGGTGAGCCACCCCAGCAGCCCCAGCCCAAAGATCAGCGCGCCAAAAACGATGATAATGATAATATTCTGCTTTTTCATTTTAGGTGCCTCCTCTCAGAACCGGAAATACAGAAATGGATTGTAGCTGTCGCCTACCAGGAAAGCGACGCACATCAGCAGCACCGCCGCGTAGAACAGGCACCGGAGCAGCGTCTGCGCCGCCTGGGGAAGCCGTGCCAGCAGGTCATTTGCCGCGTGGGCCGGCCAGCGGGTACAGGCCAGCGCCGCCACCAGCAGCAGGGAGATATTGGTAGTCAGCAGATACATCGTTTGGGCATCGGCGCCGCCGTGCGCCCCAAAGAGCGCCGCGAAATAGTTCCCGATGGCCCCAAAATCGGTCAGGGCAAAGATGACCCAGCCAAGGATAATCAGCAGCAGGGAATAGAGGCGCTGCACCACACCGGGGGCTTTTTGCAGCGGCTTTTGCAGCCACACCTTTTCGATGATGAGAATGACACCGTAGTAAAGCCCCCACAGCAGGAAGTTCCAGCTGGCGCCATGCCACAGGCCGGTCAACCCCCACACGATGATGAGATTCAAAATCTGTCGGGGCAGGCCGCACCGGTTGCCGCCCAGCGGGATATACACATACTCCCGGAACCAGGTTCCCAGCGAAATATGCCACCGCCGCCAGTATTCGGTAATGCTGCGGCTCAGATAAGGATAATTGAAGTTTTCCAGGAACTCAAAGCCCAGCATTTTTCCCAGCCCGATGGCCATATCGGAATAGCCGGAAAAGTCAAAGTAAATCTGGAAAGTAAAGGCGATGGCTCCCAACCAGGCTGTCCCGGCGGAAAGACTTGTCCCCGGCAGCGCCGCTACGGTATCCCACAGGGCGCCCACCTGGTTCGCGATGAGCACCTTTTTGCCCAACCCCACGGTAAAGCGCCCAATGCCCGCGGCAAACTGCGCCGTTGTTTCCCGGCGGTGAGAGAGCTGTTCCTCCACCGTTTTGTACTGCACGATGGGCCCCGCGATGAGCTGCGGGAACAGCGCGATATAGGTGCCAAAGGTGATGGGATTCTTCTGTGCCGCCACGGTGCCTCGGTATACATCAATGACATAGCTGAGCGCCTGGAAGGTGTAAAAGCTGATACCGATGGGCAGCGCCAGCTCCAGCAGCGCAATTTTGCTGCCGGCGATATTATTTACGGTGCCAATCAGTAGATCAGCGTACTTAAAGAGACCCAGCGCCCCGATATTTCCCGCAATGCAGAGGATGAGCAGCCCCTTGGCCAGGCGCTTTTTCTCCCGCTTCTGCAGGGCAGCCACCCCCAGTCCGCACAGGTAGTTGAACAGGATAGAGGCCGCCATCAGCCGGATATACACCGGCTCGCCCCAGGCATAGAACAGCAAGCTGGTCAGGAGCAGCCATAGGTTGCGCAGCGCCCGCGGGCACAGGTAATACACCCCCATCACAAGGGGGAAAAACAGGAACAAGAAGGTAAGGCTGCTGAATACCATAGAAACTCCTTACAAGCGGGCAAGGGTCGCGGAGGATTAGTCTCTGCGACCCTTGGAATTTTGCGTCATAGCCGGGGGAAAAGCTTGCTCTCCCCAAAGGGATGGCAAGTTAGTTATCTTACAGTTTAGGCAAAGTACTGGTCAATGACCTTGTTTACATTGTCGGTATCACTGGTCACAGCCACCGCTACATAGTTGCCCATGCTGTGGATCTTGGCATTCTGCAGCAGCGCCACTTCATCCACATTGTACTTGGCGTCAATGCTGTCATCAATGTAGGTCTGAATGAGCTTCTTTACCGCAGCGGCAGCGTCCTTATCCTTGCAGGCAAAGACAGCGCAGCGCAGGTAGGCGGAATCATTTGCGGCCAGATAGGCCTCGGTGCCCTCAGGCAGCTCGCCGCCCAGCAGCACGCCGGCCATGCTGCTGTCCAGCTCGGTAGCGTTGTCGGTGTAGGTCACATCGGTCAGCAGCGTCTTAAACATCGCCGCAGCGTCTACGGTCTTGTCGGTCGCCTTTTCCCCGCCGCAGGCGGCAAAGGAAAGGCACAGCACCGCGGCCAGCAGTACAGCTACAAATTTTTTCATGGGGATCTCCTCCTAATCGGTTTGGTGTCGTTATTTTGCCGGATGGGCTTATTCATACGGTAGTTCTTTCAGCATCCGGATGGTCCGGTATATTGTACCGCGGCTGGGGCATTTCCAGTCGCAGTCGCTTTTCTTGGCTTTTTGGTGCAGGTGGGTCAGCGTGCCCGTTTTGCACTTGGGGAAAAGTACCGGCTCCCTCCCCGTGCCGCGGCGCTTTTAGCAGCGCTGCTTCGGCTTCCTGACTTTCGGTATGCATTTCGTGTCCTTTCAGTTCGCTGGCATAAAGTCGTAAACCGTCACGCCGTCCACCACCACATCGCCGGGGTGGTAGCCGGTCGGTACATCGTACTCGCCGTTGTAGTCCTCCGGCAGTACCACATGGCACAGCAGATAGTCCAACCATGTGCGGCAGTAGCTGGCGTTCAGATGCACGCCGTCCCAACTGGCATCATCCAGCAGGTAGCCTTTTTCATCCACCAGCGTTTCGGGGATATCCAGGTACCAGATCTGCTTATCAACGCAGACCTGCATCAGCGCCTCGTTGAATTCCTTTACATGCGCCAGCGAAAACCCATTGGCCGCACCGCTTTGCTCCTTCAGCTCAGTTACCGGCAGTACCGCCTGCGCGTAAATATCAGCGTCCGGGTGGCTCTTTTGGATCAGATCGACCAGACGGCTGAAGTATTGCCCGAAGGTATCCGCCGAAAGTCCCATATCATTCATGCCAAAGATCAGGTAGAACCGCTTGCCCTCCACCTTCGGAATTAGGTTAGCTACCGTATCGGTGCCCAGTCCGGGCAGCGTCGCTTCCTTTTTGGTGTAATTGGTCAGCGAAAGCGATTTGACCGCCAGCGAGGTGCAGTTAGATAGGCTGTTGTATAAGATCAGCCCCTGCGAGCGGCTGTCGCCCAGGATCACCGCGTCATCAAACCATTTTTCACTTACCTGCTGGCTTTCCGGCACCACGGGTCCCGGATAAAAAACAACATCGTCACCGTCCGGATTCGGCGTTGGTGTAACATCTCCGGTGCCGCTTGGGTCGGTGGTCGGATCTGTTACGGGACCGGGCGTCGGGTCGGGCGGGTTTATTTCCTTATTCAGCGCGGGGATGACCCAATGCACCACCGCAAATACCACTGCGGCCACCAGCAGGATTGCTGCGGCGATCACCATTATACGGCGGCGCCTTAGTACCCTCCGGCGGGAGTGATTATAGTGTTGCTGCATTTGTGCCACCTCGCTTCGTACATAACTATGCTTATTTTACCACATTTGCGGAATAAAACAACACCTCAGCAAAAGATTATCGGCTTCTTTCCCTTGCGGGAGGGCAGAAAAAGGGAAGTGCTCCCCGCCAGAAAAATTTCAAACGGGGAGCGCTTCCGCTGCGGTTTATTTTATGCTGCGGCGTAGAGGAAAGGCTCCACATCGGTGTGGTTCTTCCATTCGTTGGTCACACCCGCATCGCTCAGCAGCTGGATCACGGCGTCATTAAACTCTGCGGTCTTGGCGCTGTCCACGGTCTTCAGGTCAAAGTCCGCATCACCGGCATCCTCCAGGATCGCCGCATCCTCGTCGCCGTTCAGCAGGGCCAGCGCGGTCTTCATGGCCTGCTGCCACTGGAAGGAGAAGTAATCCCTCTGGGTCTCGTTCATCCCCTCCAGATAAGCCTTTACGGTCTCCTGGGCCTTGCCGCTCTCATCCATCGCCAGCTTCATCACGGCTACCGCCGCGTTGGCCTGCTGCAGGCTGGCGCCCGCGCTGCCGTAGCTCACTTCATCGATGGAGACCAGCAGCTTGGTCAGCTCATCCTCGGTCTCGGGGGTGTACATCCAGTCAGTCAGGCTGCCGCTGTAATCCACCTTGGTGGTGGGCGCGGGGTCGGGGGTCGGCTTAGGATCAGGGGTCGGGGCCGGTTCATTGTTGTTGCAGGCTACCATAGCCAGTGCCATCAGCGCGGCCATCAGTACTACCAAGAATTTTTTGCTTTTCATAATTTAAGCTTCTTCCTTTCTTTTTTTGTTTGCCCTTTCTGCAAAAGGTCGCTTGTTTTTCCCGGAGCGTTTCTCCTTCGCTCCGTTGTCATTGTAGTATATTCCGCGGCGCAAATCCTCACGCGTTTGCAAATAAATTTCCCTTATTTTATGAACACGCATACAGTTTCCACCCATTTTGTCTTTCCTCAGTAGTCTTTCCCACAAGTTTCATTTTTCCCCAAGAATTTATACATATTCACCAAACAGAACCCCATTCCGCCGTTCAAATCGTATAAAATCAAGTCATTGACAAGCGCGAACTGTGACGGTATAATAAAACCAGCACCTCGGTATTACCGGGGAAAAAAACAAAATACAGTTTGCTCGATATAAATCAAATGATATGGTTTTGAAGTCTCTACCCGGCCGCCGTAAATGGCCGGACTATCGATGCAGAATACAGGCGGCGGTGCCTTTTGTTCCGCTGTCGTGCTTTGCATTGTGGGAGATCATCAAAATCTCCCGCAATTTTTGTTTTTTAGGAGGAATCGCTCATGCAGCTTTTAGAGGACCACATCCGCCGTGAGGGCAAAGTAGCCCCCGGCAATGTTCTGCGCGTCGATGGCTTTCTCAATCATCAGATCGATGTAGTGCTGCTCACCAAACTGGCGGAGGAATTCCACACCCGCTTTTCCGGGGAAAAGGTGGATAAAATTCTCACCATTGAAGCCTCCGGCATCGCCATCGGCTGCCTTGTCGCGCAGCAGTTCGGCGTTCCGCTGGTCTTTGCCAAAAAATCCCGCTCTTCCAATCTGCCCGCTGATGTTTACGCCACCGCGGTGCACTCCTATACCCACGGCAATGTCAATCAAGTCGTGGTATCCCGGGAGTATCTGCACAGCGGTGAGCGTGTCCTCCTCATTGATGACTTTTTAGCGCATGGGGAAGCATTGGCGGGCCTTGTTTCTTTGGTACAGCAGGCGGGCGGCACCGTCGTCGGTGCCGGCATCGTCATCGAAAAGGCCTTCCAGGATGGCGGCGACCGCATTCGACGGCAGGGCATCCGGGTGGAAAGCCTGGCCCGTATCGCTGCGATGAGCGTGGAAGAGGGCGTCACCTTTATCGATTAAGTTTTGTGTTCGACCGCCTATGGGCGGAACAAATAAAAGAAGTCATGAATGACAAAGGAGATCACACATGAAAAAGATTCTGGCATTTCTTCTTGCTGCAATGATGGTTTTGGCCTTCGCCGCCTGCGGCGAGGATAACGGCGGCACCCCCACCCCTACCCCCGATGTAAAGGGTATGTCTGCCGATGTCCTGCCCCGCAACGCTATGACCCCCTCCGTCGAGATCCCCGCTGATTTCAAGATCGGCATGATCTGCCTGCACGATGAGAACTCCACCTACGATAATAACTTCATCCAGGCCCTGCGCCAGGTGCAGAAGGACCTCGGCCTCTCCGATGATCAGGTCGTCATCGTCACCAATATCGGCGAGGACAGCTCCTGCTACGATGCCGCCGTTGACCTGGCCAAGAACAAGGGCTGCAAGGTCATCTTCGCCGATTCCTTCGGCCACGAGTCCTTTATGAAGCAGGCCGCCCAGGAATATCCCGAGGTCCAGTTCTGCCACGCCACCGGCACCTCCGGCAAGATCGCCAACATCGAAAACTTCCACAATGCCTTCGCTTCCATCTATGAGGGCCGCTACCTGGCCGGCATCGCTGCGGGCCTCAAGCTCAATGAAATGATCGCTGCCGGCGAGATTACTGCCGAGCAGGCTGTCATCGGCTATGTTGGTGCCTTCACCTATGCCGAGGTTATCTCCGGCATGACCTCCTTCTACCTGGGCGCCCGCTCTGTCTGCCCCTCCGCCACCATGAAGGTCCGCTACACCGGCTCCTGGTACGATCAGGCCAAGGAGCAGGAGGCCGCCACCGCCCTCATCGAGAAGGATAAGTGCGTCCTCATCAGCCAGCACGCCGATTCCCTTGGCGCTCCCACTGCCTGCGAGTTGGCCGGCGTTCCCAATGTTTCCTACAACGGCAGCACCTATTCTGCCGGCGAAACCACCTTTATCGTTTCCTCCGCTATCAACTGGGCTCCTTACTTCCAGTACATCATCGAAACCGTTGTGAAGGGCGAGGCCATTGCCCCCGATTGGTGCGGCACCATCGCCACCAATTCCGTCGTTCTCTCCGGTGTCAATCAGGATGTTGCCGCCGAGGGCACCATCGAAAAGATCAATGAGGCCATCAAGGCGCTGGAAGCCGGCACCCTGCATGTCTTCGATACCGCCAACTTCACCGTCGATGGCAAGACCCTCACCGAGTACCTGGCCGATGTCGATGGTGACTACACCGGCGAGACCAATGTCATCCACGATGGCTACTTCGATGAGTCCAACGCGGTCGATTTCCGCTCCGCGCCCTACTTCGATATCATCATCGACGGCGTGACCAATCTGAACACCAATTTCGGCGGCTAAGGCCGGCTCTGCAGAGCCGCTTGACGGCTGAAACCTGCCATCAAAAAACACAAGCGGGGGCCTTGGCCCCCCTTGTGCTTTGATTTTTCTCCCCGCCCTTTTCCTGGCAAGGGCAGACCTCCCCGGTTTGCCCTTGCCAGAGAAAGGGAACACACCACACCGATGAGGAGGCTTTTTGTGAACGCACTGGAACTGCACAATGTCACCAAGCGCTTTGGTGAAAAGGTCATTGCCAATGATCATGTCAGCCTTACCGTCCGCCGGGGCGAGATTTTGGCCGTGCTGGGCGAAAACGGCAGCGGCAAAACCACCCTGATGAACATGATCGCCGGCATCTACCACCCCGATGAGGGCGAAATTTATGTCAACGGCCAGCCGGTCACCATCTCCTCCCCGCGGGATGCCTTCCGCTGCGGCATCGGTATGGTGCACCAGCACTTCAAGCTGGTCGATGTCTTTACCGCCACCGAAAATATTGTCCTGGGTGTGGAGGATGGCAAGCCCTACCGCCTCAAGGACGCAACCCGCCGCGTTGAGGAGATCTCCGCCCGCTATGGCTTCGAGATCGACGCCAAAAAGAAGATCTACGCCATGTCCGTTTCCGAAAAGCAGACCGTCGAGATCGTCAAGGTGCTGTATCGCGGTGCGGAGATCCTCATTCTCGATGAGCCCACCGCCGTGCTCACCCCGCAGGAAACCGAAAAGCTCTTCGCCGTGCTGCGCCGCATGCGGGAGGATGGCAAATCCATCGTCATCATCACCCACAAGCTCAATGAGGTGCTCAGTCTTTCGGACCGTGTCACCGTACTGCACAAGGGCAAAAACGCCGGCACCGTCAATACCGCCGAAACCAACGAGGCCCAGCTCACCGAGATGATGGTCGGCCAAAAGGTCGTTCTCAATATCGAACGCAAAATGCCCGAAAATCCGGAGGATCGTCTGGTGGTCAAGGATGTCAGCTGCCTCAGCCGGGATGGCGTTCAGCTGCTCGACCGGGTCACCTTTACCGCCCGCGCAGGCGAGATCTTGGGTATCGCGGGCATTGCCGGCTCCGGCCAGCGGGAGCTGCTGGAGTCCATTGCGGGCCTGTATCCTGTGGCCTCCGGCTCCGTCACCTATTATAATCCCGATAATGACCAGCCCAAGGAGCTGGTGGGCCTGAGCCCCATGGCCATCCGCAAGAGCGGCATCGCCATGTCCTTCGTCCCGGAGGACCGCCTGGGTATGGGCCTGGTGGGCTCCATGGGCATGACCGGCAACATGATGCTGCGCTCCTGGCGGAAGGGCGGCGGCATCTTCCTGGACCGCAAGGACCCCGAGGCCCTGGCCAACCGCATCTGGCAGGAGCTGGAGGTGGTGACCCCCAGCACCAGCTTCCCCGTGCGCCGCATGTCCGGCGGCAACGTGCAGAAGGTCCTGGTGGGCCGCGAGATCGCCCAGCAGCCCGCCGTGCTGATGACGGCCTACGCCGTCCGCGGCCTGGACATCAACACCTCCTATACCATTTATAATCTGCTGACCGAGCAGAAGATGAAGGGCGTGGCCGTGGTGTATGTGGGCGAGGATCTGGACGTGCTGCTGGAGCTGTGCGACCGGATCGTGGTTCTGTGCGGCGGTCAGGTCTCCGGCGTGGTAGACGCCCGGACCACTGACAAGCACCAGGTCGGCGCGCTGATGACGCTGGTGAACAAAGGAGGCAAAGCGGATGAATAAGAAATCCCTGTTCCACATTTCCAAGCGGGACACCCTGCCGTGGTACACCAACGTGGCCATCCGGGGCGGCGCCATCATCCTGGCGCTGGTGGTGTGCGCACTGGTCACCACCATCCTCACCGGCGAAAATCCCCTGAGCATTTACGGCACCATCCTCAAGGGCGCCTTCGGCACCGCCCGCAAGAGCTGGACCACCTGGGAAAACGTGGCCATTCTGCTGGGCATCTCCCTGGCGGTGACCCCCGCCTTCAAGATGCGCTTCTGGAACATCGGCGCCGAGGGCCAGGTCCTCATCGGCTGTCTGGCCTCCACCACCTGCATGATCTGCCTGGGCGGCAAGATGCCCAACTGGCTGCTGCTGGTGGTCATGACCGTCGCGTCCCTGGCCGCAGGCGCTCTGTGGGGCTTCCTGCCCGGCTTCTTCAAGGCCAAGTGGAACACCAACGAGACGCTGTTCACCCTGATGATGAACTATATCGCCACCCAGCTGGTGGCCTACTTCATCATCATCTGGGAGGTTCCCAAGGGCTCCGGCAAGATCGGCATCATCAACCAGGACACCCAGGCCGGCTGGCTGCCCACCATCGGCAACCAGAAGTACCTGCTGGCCATTCTGGTGGTGGCCATTCTCACGGGCCTGATGTACATCTATCTGAACTACAGCAAGCACGGCTATGAGATCGCCGTGGTGGGCGAAAGCCGCCGCACCGCCAGCTATGCCGGCATCAAGGTGGACCGGGTCATCATCCGGACCATGGCCCTGTCCGGCGCTCTGTGCGGCCTGATCGGCCTGCTGCTGACCTCCAGCACCGACCATACCATGACCACCACCATCGTGGACGGCCGGGGCTTCACCGCCGTCATGGTGTCCTGGATGGCCAAGTTCAACCCCGTTATCATGATCTTCGTGTCCCTGCTGCTGGTGGTCCTCAGCCGCGGCGCCAGCGAGATCTCCACGGCCTTCGGCCTGAACCGCTCCTTCTCCGATATTCTGACGGGCATCATCCTGTTCTTCATCATCGGCTGCGAGTTCTTCATCAACTACAAGGTCCAGTTCCGTTCTTCCGGAAAGAAGGAGGCGTGAGAAAATGAATTTTGATATTGTATCCTTCATCCCCCGCGCGGTCATGCAGGGTATCCCCCTGCTGTACGGCAGCACCGGCGAGATCCTCACCGAGAAGTCCGGCAATCTGAACCTGGGTATCCCCGGCATCATGTATGTGGGCGGTATCTGCGGCGTCATCGGCGCGTTCTTCTATGAGCAGGCCGTGCCCGCCGACCAGATGAGCGGCTTTCTGGCCATTCTGATCCCCATGCTGTGCTCCCTGCTGGGTTCTCTGCTGATGGGCCTGCTGTACTGCTTCCTGACGGTGACCCTGCGGGCCAACCAGAACGTTACCGGTCTGACCATGACCACCTTCGGCGTGGGCATCGGCAACTTCTTCGGCGGCTCCCTGATCAAGCTCACCGGCAGTGAGGTCCCCTCCATTGCCCTGTCCGCCACCAGCGGCTATTTTGCCAAGTCCCTGCCCTTTGCCAAGAGTCTGGGCTGGTTTGGCCAGATCTTCCTGTCCTATGGCTTCCTGGCGTATCTGGCCATTATCCTGGCCCTGCTGTCCTCCTATTTCCTGAAGCACACCCGCCCCGGCCTGCACCTGCGCTCCGTGGGTGAAAGCGCCTCCACCGCCGACGCCGCCGGCATCAACGTCACCCGGTATAAGTACCTGGCCACCTGCGTGGGCAGCATGATCGCCGGTCTCGGCGGCCTGTACTACGTGATGGACTACGCCAGCGGCGTGTGGTCCAACAACGCCTTCGGCGACCGCGGCTGGCTGGCCATCGCCCTGGTGATCTTCACCATCTGGCGTCCCAATGTCAGTGTCCTGGCCTCCATCCTGTTCGGCGGCCTGTACATTCTGTATCTGTACATCCCCACCGGCAGCCAGATGGCCGTGAAGGAGCTGTACAAGATGCTGCCCTACGTCATCACTCTGGTAGTGCTGATCATCGTGTCCCTGCGCAAGAAGCGGGAGGATCAGCCCCCTGCGTCCCTCGGTCTCTCCTACTTCCGCGAGGAACGCTGACTTCACACAAAAAGAGTAGGCCGCTTGCGGCCTGCTCTTTTTCTCTACCCATTTACATCTGTCAAGGAGGAACCGCCATGTCCACCCTGCTCATCCGGAACATCGCTCAGCTGGTCACCTGCGACGACGGTGACCGCATCCTGCAAAACGCCGATATCTACTGCGAGGACGGCTTCATCAAGACCATCGGCTGCGGCCTGGATATCCCCGCAGGCCGCGTCATCGACGGCAGCCACATGTTCTGCTACCCCGGCCTTGTCAACACCCACCACCTCTATCAGGTATTCTCCCGCAACCTGCCGCAGGTGCAGAACATGGAGCTGTTCGACTGGCTGCGCACCCTGTACGAGATCTGGAAAAATCTGGACGCCGATGTGATCCGCCTGTCCAGTCTCACCGGCATGGGCGAGCTGATGAAGCACGGCTGTACCACCTGCTTCGACCACCACTACGTTTTCCCCGCCGGCAGCGGCGACCTGCTGGACGCGCAGTTTGCCGCCGCCGATGAGCTGGGCATCCGCATGTACGCCAGCCGGGGCAGCATGGATCTCAGCAAAAAGGACGGCGGCCTGCCGCCGGACAGCGTGGTGCAGACTGTGGACGAGATCCTGCGCGACAGCGTCCACGCCATTGAGACGTACCACGACCCGTCCTACGGCGCCATGCACCGCGTGGCGCTGGCCCCCTGCTCCCCCTTCTCCGTGTCCGCCGACCTCCTGCGGGAAAGCGCCATTCTGGCCCGGCAGTACGGCGTGCGCCTCCACACCCACCTGTGCGAGACGAAGGACGAGGAGAACTTCATGCTGGCGCGGGAGGGCGTCCGCCCGCTGGCCTACATGGAGCGTCTGGGCTGGATCGGCAACGACATCTGGTTCGCCCACGGCATCCACTTCAACGATGAGGAGCTGCACCTGCTGGCCCAGACCGGCACCGGCGTGGCCCACTGCCCCATCAGTAACATGAAGCTCGCCAGCGGCGTGGCCCGCATCCCGGAGATGCTGGCGCTGGGCGTGCCGGTGGGTCTGGCGGTGGACGGCTCCGCCTCCAACGACGGCTCCAGCCTGCTGGAGGAGCTGCGCGTGGCCTTCCTGCTGCACCGCCTGACTGCCAGCCGCAAGGCCCCCACCGGCTACGACGTGCTGAAAATGGCCACCCGTGGCAGCGCCCGGCTGCTGGGCCGGGACGATATCGGCCAGCTGGCCGAGGGCAAGTGCGCCGACCTCTTTATGATCGACAGTCGCCGGCTGGAGCTGGTGGGCGCTCAGTTTGACGTAACCTCCATGCTCTGCACCGTTGGTTTAAAGAGCAACGTGGATTATACGGTTGTAGGCGTCCGCTGCCCCGTTGACTGCACCGTGGTGCAGGGCCGCGTCACCGTGGAGGGCGGCCGCCTCGTCACCGTGGACGAGGAAGCGCTGGCCCGCGAGGCCGACGCCAAGTGCCGCGCCTATCTCGCCCTGTAACGCAGGAAAAGAGGGGGGACTTCCTGCGGAAGTCCCCCCTCTTTTTTCTCTGTCTCATTCCAGCTCGCTGCGGTTGTCCGCCATGGTCTTGGCAAACAGCGACGCGCTGCTGGGCGGCGTGTATGTAATGGCGTTGGCCCCGGCCTGTATGGTGGACAGGATACTCTCCTCCGTAGGCCCGCCGGTGGCGATGATAGCCAGCTCCGGGTACCGCGCCCGCAGCGCCGCCACGATCTCCGGCGTCCGGGCCGCGCCGGACACGTTGATGATGTCCACCCCGGCGTCCAGGTACGGCTGTATGTCCGTTTTCTCCGAGATGACCGTGTACACCACCGGGATCTCCACCGCGTCCTTGATGTCGTGGATGGTCTCCAGCCCGATCTTGCTGTTGCACACCACGCCGTAGGCGCCCTGATGCTCCACATATGCCGCCATGCTGGCCGACCGGATGCCGTTGGTCAGGCCGCCGCCCACGCCGCAGAACACCGGCACATCCGACACGCCGATAATGGCCTGTGTAATAGCCGGTTGGGGCGTGAAGGGGTACACCGCGATAATCGCATCGGCGTTGATATTCTTGATAATGGCCACATCCGTGCTGAACACCAGCGACTTGATGCGGCGCCCGAACACACGGATACCGCTGCACTCGCTGATGCAGCGGGGCACCGACAGCGTGTGCTTGCGCAGGTTCCCCTCGTAGGCCGGTACATACTTTCTCACTGGTTTTCCTTTCCCGCTGTTGCATACCTGTTCTAACCGTACTATAATAACACAAATGAACAAACCTGTAAATATTTTTGTCGGTGATCTGAATATTCCCTTTATATTGTCTGCTATCCGTACTCTTTTGTGAGGTGAATTCATGCTTTCCATCGTTCAGGGCGATATCACCCGCTCTCATACCGACGCCATCGTCAACGCCGCCAACACCTCCCTGCTGGGCGGAGGCGGCGTGGACGGCGCTATCCACCGCGCCGCCGGGCCGGGACTTTTGGCGGAGTGCCGCACCCTCCACGGCTGCGAGACGGGGCAGGCCAAGCTCACCGCCGCCTATGATCTGCCCTGCCGGTATGTCATCCACACTGTCGGCCCCATCTGGCGGGGCGGCGGACACGGTGAGGCGGCGCTGCTGGCCTCCTGCTACCGTAGCGCCCTGATGCTGGCCGTATCCCACGGCTGCCGCGGCGTGGACTTTCCCTCCATCTCCACCGGTGTCTACGGCTACCCGGTGTTACAGGCCGCCCATGTAGCGCTGAAGGCCATCATGGACTTCCTCCGGGAGCACCCGGACATGGAGGTGCGCATGGTCTGCCGCGGCGCGGACACCCTCCACGCCTATCAGGTGGTGTGGAACATGCTCTATCAGGACGTAAAGCCCCATGAGGACTGACGCAAAAAGTCTCCGGCACAGCCGGAGACTTTTTCACAGGCATTTTCAAATCTTGATAAGCTCGTATTCCCTTGTGCCGATGCCGAGCTTCTCACCGTGCTCCAGACAGCTGCGCCAGTCGGTGTCCGGATGGATGCGCTGGAAGTGGTCATGCGCATGGCCCTCCCCGCCGTCGGCGGCGGAGCCCCGCAGGGG
>ERZ791837.991-NODE-991-length-19932-cov-3.146501_pt1 | contig 19932 bp, 16 predicted proteins | sample MGYA00510292_ERZ791837 | MGnify/ENA primary metagenome ERZ791837 (study PRJEB30046, sample SAMN00715259) | human gut metagenome | study: EMG produced TPA metagenomics assembly of the A metagenome-wide association study of gut microbiota in type 2...
CTAAATTGTACTATCTGCGTGCTCTTACCGGTAAGAAAGCAAGAATTAAAGAAAAAAGAGTTAATAGCTAATCTGTTATACTCTAATTTCGAGATAAAAAAGGGAAGCCAATTCGTTGGTTTCCCTTTTTTATTGCAATATATGGTAGCTGACATTCTGTGCCTTACAAGAAGTTAACTTCCTGTCAGCAAGGAGTTGACTTCTTGTCGACAGGGAGTTAACTCCTTGTATGCAGGGAGTTGAGAGGTTGAAATTAGAATGGTGTGAGATGGTCTATCCGTACTATACTTGGGATGCACTTGTTCCGTACCAAGGCCGTAGTTTCTCCACTCAGGGGTACTTGTGAGGGGAGATACTACGGAGCAAGTGTATCTCGGGTATAGTTTAGGTATGGTGATATGCAGTCGTAAAAGGTTTGTATTGAATTCGTTTGGTTTAAGTGCGCAGAAATTGAAACTATGTTATCTGATTTGCGCCCGGCTGTGCAATAAAGCGATTGCAGTTATTACTCCTAAGTCGGTATTAAAGACGAAGCAGCGTATTAAGAATAAAATAGGTTTGTCGGGTAAGGATAGTTTGGATCGGTATGTACAGCAATACTGATATAATTACTGTCTGAAGTTTTGCAAGTACTATTTTTTCGGTTGTAATCGAAAAAATTATATCTTTGTAGAAAAAAGTGGTTATGCTTGAACGGGAAATCCGGAAATCAATTCTTGCTGATTTCAAACGCAAGAAAGTAATTGTATTATTGGGAGCAAGACAGGTTGGTAAAAAAAAACTTTTGTTGTCACTGGCTCTTCTTCGTTTGATATGGCAAATGAAATCAATGAATCGGCTACCGGACGTTTGATAGAATATAATCTTTATCCTTTTTCTTTGGCTGAGCTGGCTGCTGATACTTCTGAACGGGAGGAAAAATGATTGTTAGAGAATAGATTGATTTATGGCTTATATCCGGAAGTGATAACGGAGCCGGGGGATGCCAAAAGAACATTGACATCTCTTACTAACAATTATCTGTATAAAGATTTGTTTTCTTATAAGGGCTTGAAAAAGCCTGATGTTATTCAAAAACTTGTTAGAGCTTTAGCTTTACAGTTAGGAAGTGAAGTGTCTTATAATGAACTAAGTAATCTGTTGGGAATAGATAAAGAAACCGTTGAAAACTATATATGTCTTCTGGAAAAATGCTTTGTTGTATTCAGACTGGATTTCTTTAGTCGAAATCTGAGGAATGAAATAAAAAAAGGAAAGAAAATTTATTTTTATGATAATGGAATCAGAAATGCAGTGATTTCCAATTTTGCTCCGTTAGAACTGAGAACGGATGCGGGTGCATTGTGGGAAAATTTAATGGTTAGCGAAAGAGTGAAATATAATGCCTATTCGGGAAGTTTTGCACAACTTTATTTTTGGCGTACGCATGACCAGAAAGAAATAGACCTTGTTGAAGAGCAGGATGGAATATTAAAGACATTCGAGTTTAAATGGAACACTAAGGCTAAAAGTAAGCAGCCTAAGGTTTTTATGGAAAGTTATCCAAACTCTGTTTATGAGATAATTACGCCTGAAAACTTTTGGAGTTTTGTGAGATAAAAAAATCCTCCTTTCCCGTTTTACCGGCAAAAGGAGGATTCTACTTAAAATTATGATGGACTATTTTTACTTCAAGTCTCTTAGTTCCCAGCCCAATGCACTGGCACCTAATACAGCAGCATCGGAATCTTTTAATTCAGACATCAACAACTTGGCTTTACCTTTATAGATATTCAGCACATTGTCATCGATAGCTTTCTGGATAGGCTTGAAGATATAATCTCCGGATTTAGCCAATCCACCAAACAGGATGATAGCTTCGGGGCTGGAGAATGCGATAGCATCTGCTATAGCTTCACCCAGGATAGTACCTGTAAAGTTGAAGATATCTTGTGCAAGTTTGTCACCTTGAACGGCTGCATCGTACACATCTTTAGACGTGATATTTTCAGCAGGAATAGAACGAAGCAAACTTGGCTCGGTACGTGCAGTTAGGAATTCACGGGCTGTACGAGCTACACCGGTAGCCGAACAGTAAGTTTCCAAGCAGCCATGACGTCCGCATCCGCAGAGACGACCGTTCTCGCGACGTATGATGACGTGACCTAATTCTCCGGCAAAACCATCGTGACCATAAACCATCTGACCGTTGATAACGATACCGCTACCTACACCTGTACCCAGAGTGATCATGATGAAATCTTTCATACCACGTGCAGCACCATAAGTCATTTCACCGATAGCTGCGGCGTTGGCGTCGTTCGTCAATGCAGTCGGGATACCCAGACGTTCCTCAAACATGGCTGCCAAAGGAATTACACCTTTCCAGGGCAAGTTAGGGGCAAATTCAATAGTACCGCTGTAGTAGTTACCGTTGGGAGCACCAATACCGATACCTTTAATTTTGTCTACGCCACCGTTGGCGATAATCAAAGGTAACAGATTTTTGCAGACTTCGTCTACATAATTATCTACCTGTTCGTGAGCGCCGGTTTTGATAGAGCCGCTTGCAATAATAGTTCCACGTGCATCTACAATACCAAAGACGGTGTTTGTTCCGCCTATGTCAATACCTACTACGTAGGGCTTTTCCATGCTTGAATTCATGATATTAATGTTTTGTTTAAAGGGTTAGTTAATTAGTTTTATGGTTACAAATTACACAAAGAAAAATGATACTTCAAAATCTTTTTGAAAAAAACTTCACCTCATTTGCAACTTTTCGTAACATAGCTGCGTCTAATAGTGAAAATTAATAAGAAACAGACTAAAAACAGAGAGATTTGTGATACAGCTGAAAGACATTAACAAGACCTACAATAACGGGGCACCCCTACATGTGCTCAAAGGCATCAACCTCGAAATTAAACGGGGGGAGTTCGTTTCCATTATGGGAGCTTCGGGTTCCGGTAAATCCACTCTACTGAATATATTAGGTATTCTGGATAATTATGATACCGGTGAGTATTATCTGAATGGTACGCTGATCAAAAATCTCAGTGAGACCAAGGCGGCTGAATACCGGAATCGTATGATTGGATTCATCTTCCAGTCTTTTAACTTGATTTCCTTTAAAAATGCAGTGGAGAATGTGGCACTACCCCTTTTCTATCAGGGAGTGAGCCGTCGCAAACGCAATGCCCTGGCACTGGAGTATCTGGATCGCTTGGGGTTGAAAGATTGGGCGCATCACATGCCGAACGAAATGTCCGGCGGACAGAAACAGCGTGTCGCCATTGCCCGTGCTCTTATCACTCAGCCGCAGATTATCCTGGCTGACGAACCTACCGGTGCCCTTGATAGTAAGACTTCCGTGGAAGTTATGCAGATTCTTAAAGATTTGCACAAGACAGGTATGACTATTGTGGTGGTTACGCATGAAAGCGGTGTAGCCAATCAGACGGATAAGATTATTCATATTAAGGATGGTATTATCGGCAGTATTGAAGAAAATCAGAATCATGATGCTTCTCCATTCGGAAAAGACGGATTCATGAAATAAAAGAATGTACAATGTACAATTTACAACGTACAATTGAAGCTTCGCCAACATTCCGGAAGGCAAATTGTAAATTGTAAATTGTCAAATAGTAAATGAATATATGTTTGATATTTGGCAAGAAATATACGGAACCATCAAACGGAACAAATTGCGTACGTTCCTTACAGGGTTTGCCGTGGCATGGGGCATTTTTATGCTTATCGTATTGCTGGGTGCCGGAAACGGTATTATCCATGCTTTCGACCAATCTTCCTCGGAACGCGCATTGAACTCTATCCGCATTTTTCCGGGATGGACTTCCAAGCCTTATGCGGGATTGAAAGAGGGACGCCGTGTCCGTTTGGAGAATAATGATCTGGAAGCTACCGAAAAGTTTTTTCCGGATCATGTCATCAGTGCCGGTGCTACTGTACGGCAGAGTAATGTAAACGTCAGTTTTGGGCAGGAGTATGTTAATATCTCTTTGATGGGGGTACATCCTAACTATACGGAGGTGGAGACTGTGAAGACTGCAGACGGGCGTTTTATCAACCAGAATGACTTGAAGGAGCGCCGGAAAGTGATGGTTATACATAAGAAAACTGCTGAAATTCTATTCGGTAAGACTCATACTGAACCTATCGGACAGTTTGTTAATGCAAGTGGAGTGGCTTATCAGATCGTTGGTATCTATAACGACCAGGGAGACCGTGAAGCCAGTGAGGCTTATATCCCTTTCTCTACTTTGCAGACCATTTATAATAAAGGTGAACAGCTGAACAATATCATCTTTACGACTAAGAATCTGGAAACGATAGAGAGCAATGAAATTTTTGAGGCAAACTATCGTAGGGTAATTGGTGCCAGTCGCCGTTTCGATCCTCAGGATAACAGTGCTATCTGGATATGGAACCGCTTCACGGATTATATGCGGACGCAAAATGCAATGGGAATGCTGCGTACAGCTATCTGGGTAATTGGTATCTTTACTTTACTGAGCGGTATTGTAGGAGTTTCGAACATCATGTTGATTACAGTGAAGGAGCGTACTCGTGAATTCGGTATCCGTAAGGCACTTGGAGCGAAGCCGTTATCCATCCTTTGGTTGATAATTGTGGAGAGTGTCACTATCACTACTCTGTTCGGATATATAGGTATGGTGGCCGGCATTGCCGTCACGGAATGGATGAACTCAGCCTTTGGTAATCAGACTATGGATGCGGGAATGTTCCAGCAAACCATGTTCTCGAACCCGACAGTAGATTTGGGGATTGCCATTCAGGCTACGCTCACTTTGATTATCGCAGGCACACTGGCAGGATTCTTCCCTGCGAAGAAGGCTGTGAGTATCAGTCCGATAGAAGCATTGAGAGCGGATTAAGTCGAACGTAAATCGTAAATAGAAATTATGAGAATAGATATAGACTCTTGTGAGGAAATCCTCATCACGATTACAAGAAACAAAACGCGGAGCCTGCTGACGGCTTTTGGTGTATTCTGGGGCATTTTTATGCTGGTGGCACTCATTGGTGGTGGCCAGGGGATGCAGCAGGCTATGAGTTCCCAGTTCGAGGGCTTTGCCACGAATTCTGCTTTTCTGGTTTCGCAGAAGACGGGGGAAGCGTATAAAGGTTTCCGCAAAGGACGCTGGTGGGATTTGGAACTATCGGACATTGAGCGTCTGCGTCATGGGGTGAATGAAATAGATGTCATTACACCATCCATTGCTTATTGGGGAAGAACAGCCATACACGGAGATAAAAAATATGATTGTAGTGTAAAGGGACTGTATCCCGAGTATGAACATATAGAGCATCAAGAGATGGCATACGGACGCTTTATTAATGATGTGGATATTAAGGAGGCGCGTAAAGTGTGTGTGATTGGTAAACGTGTGTATGAAAGCTTATTCCGCCCGGGAGAAGATCCATGTGGAAAGTATATTCGGGTAGACGGTATTTATTACCAGGTTATCGGTATGTGCTCGTCCGAGGGGAATATGAATATCCAGGGACAAGCATCGGAGGCTGTGACTTTGCCTTATACTACCATGAAACAGGCATATAATCTGGGTAACCGGATACATGTGATATGTTTTACAGTGAAACCGAATATTAAGGTAACGGATATTCAGGATAAGGTAGAGCGCATTGTAAAGGCGGCTCATTACATATCTCCGGATGATAAGCAGGCAGTGATGATGCTGAATGCAGAGGCTATGTTCTCTATGGTGGATAATCTGATGACTGGTGTCCGGATTTTGATCTGGATGGTAGGTTTGGGTACTTTATTTGCCGGAGCAATTGGTGTATCGAACATTATGATGGTAACGGTGCGCGAACGTACTACGGAAATCGGTATTCGACGCGCTATTGGAGCACGTCCACGGGATATTCTGCAACAGATTCTTTCGGAAAGTATGGTGCTGACCACGATTGCGGGTATGGCAGGTATTTCTTTTGCCGTATTGGTGTTGCAGGTATTGGAGGTTGCTGCCAATGATCCGGGGCATATAACTACGCATTACCAGGTTTCATTCGGGCTGGCTATCGGTACATGTGCGTTGCTGATAGGTTTGGGGGTACTAGCAGGGCTGGCTCCCGCTTATCGTGCCATGGCGATCAAGCCTATCGAGGCTATCAGGGATGAATAATTGAGGTATCTGAATATTTAGAGAAGCCCTACAGACAGTAAGGTAAAAATTAAAATAGAAAAACAATAATATAATAATAGTATGAAAAAGTATCTGAAAATCGCATTGTTGGTAGTTGTAGCTGCCATTTTCATCTTCACGTTCGTGTTCCTTTATCAGAAGTCTAAACCGAAGATTACGGTTTATGAGACAATTACTCCGGCAGTAGCTGATCTGGAGAAAACAACGGTGGCAACCGGAAAGGTGGAACCGAGAGACGAGATCCTTATCAAGCCTCAGATATCGGGTATCATTGACGAGCTGTATAAAGAAGCCGGACAAACGATACGTAAGGGTGAAGTGATTGCTAAAGTGAAAGTAATTCCCGAACTGGGTACGCTGAACTCTGCCGAGAGCCGTGTGCGTCTGGCTGAACTCAATGCGAAGCAGGGTGAAACTGACTTCGCTCGTGTAGAGAAATTGTTTGAGGACAAGCTGGTTAGCCGTGAGGACTATGAAAAAGCTGAGGTTAGTGTGAAACAGGCACGTGAGGAGTTGCAAACAGCTAAGGATAATCTGGAAATTGTGAAGGAGGGTATTACAAAGAACAGTGCTTCTTTTTCAAGTACGCTGATCCGTTCTACAATCGACGGCTTGATTCTGGATGTACCAGTAAAGGCCGGTAACTCGGTAATTATGAGTAATACATTCAATGATGGTACTACAATCGCTACGGTTGCTAACATGAACGATCTCATCTTTAGAGGTAAGATTGACGAAACGGAAGTAGGACGTGTGCATGAAGGAATGCCGGTGAAGCTGACAATCGGCGCTTTGCAGAATCTTTCATTCGATGCTATACTGGAATATATTTCTCCGAAGGGAGTGGAGGAGAATGGTGCCAATCAGTTTGAAATAAAAGCGGCTATCCAGGTACCGGATACGGTGATGATCCGTTCGGGTTATTCTGCTAATGCGGAAATTGTACTGGAACGTGCACAGCAGGCACTTACCTTGCCTGAGAGTACAATCGAATTCAGTGGGGACAGCACATTCGTATATGTGATGACGGATAGTGTGCCTACCCAGAAGTTTGAACGTAAAGAAGTGAAAGTTGGCATGAGCGATGGTATCAAGATTGTTATCAAAGACGGTGTAGACGGTAAGTCTAAAGTACGTGGTGCAGAAAAGAAGGATAAATAAAAACCGTTGGAGTAACCTTGTATAATTCAATAATAACAGATTATGAAGAAGAACTTAATAATGGGATGCATGGCCGTCTTTGCCGTCTCAGTACAGGCTCAGGAGGGCTGGACGCTGCGCCAGTGCATCGACTACGCTATAGAACATAATATTAGCATCCGCCGGACTGCCAATGCTGCGGAACAAAGTGCCGTGAGTGTGAACACGGCTAAATGGGCACGCCTACCGAATCTGAATGGTAGTGCCGGGCAAAGCTGGAACTGGGGACGTACGCAAACGGCTGTAAAGAATGAAGCCACTGGTGATTATTCTACGGTTTATGTCAATACAAGTAGTAACAGCACCAATATGTCTGTGTCTGCCAGTGTTCCCTTATTTTCCGGTCTGGAAATTCCCAATCAGTATGCTTTGTCTAAATTGAATCTGAAAGCCGCTATTGCGGATTTGGAAAAGGCTAAGGAGGATATTTCCATTAATATTGCTTCTGCGTATTTGCAGGTGCTATTCGATCAGGAGCTATATCAGGTAGCCATCAGTCAGGTGGCATTGAGTAAAGAACAGTTGGCACGTATTGCACGTCTTGCCGAACTGGGTAAAGCATCTCCTGCCGAGGTTGCTGAGGCTAAGGCTCGCGTGGCACAAGATGAGATGAAAGCTGTACAGGCAGATAATAATTACCAGCTTGCTTTACTTGATCTTAGCCAGCTTATAGAGTTGGAAACTCCGGAAGGGTTTTCTTTATCAGCTCCTGCGGTAAAATTGGACCTGCTTCCTCTTACTCCACCGGATGAGGTTTATCAGACGGCATTAACAAGTAAAGCTGCTGTTCAGGCTGCAAAATATCGTTTGGAAGGTAGTGAACATAGTATTCGTATTGCTCAGAGTGCTTTTTATCCTAAATTGAATCTGAATGGTAGTCTTGGTACGAATTATTATTCTACTCTCGATCGTAATTTCAGTCAGCAAATGCGGGATAACTTTAGCAAGTACGTAGGACTCAGTCTTAGTGTGCCCATCTTTAACCGTTTTGCCACTCGCAATCGTGTACGTACTGCCCGCTTACAGCAGGAGAATTATTCTTTGCAGTTGGACGATGTAAAGAAGACGCTCTATAAGGAAATACAGCAGGCATGGTACAATGCGTTGGCTTCCGAGAGCAAATATACCAGTAGTAGTACAGCTACCAATGCCAGTGCAGAGTCTTTCAAACTGATAAGTGAAAAGTATGACAATGGTAAAGCAACCGCTGTAGAGTATAACGAAGCGAAACAGAATCTGATGAAAGCCCAATCTGATGAATTGCAGGCTAAATATGAATATCTGTTCCGTACAAAGATATTGGACTTCTATAAAGGAATACCGATTGAATAACTTTTTTAGTGTCTTTCTCTTGAAAATCCTTCTCCGGCTGTAGGGCTGGGGGAGGATTTTCTGTATATTTGCTGCATGAGTCCTTTTATCAGCATAATTATTCCCTTTTACGGTACGGCAGACCCGGTGCTGCTGCAACGTTGTCTTGATTCTATCCGCCGGCAAGGGATGGAAGAGGGAAGCTATGAGATAATTGTGGTGGATGACGAGAATCGGACTACGGGAGGAGCACGAAATAATGGAATGCAACAAGCACATGGTGAGTATCTTTTTTTTGTAGATGCAGATGATGTCTTATTGCCGAATACACTTCCTTCTTGTTTGTCTTTATTGAGACTGTATTCGCCTGACATCCTGAAGTTTGGCTTTCAGGAGCTTACTTGTCACTTTTTGTTAGAGCAACAGAGTCCGGCAAATCAATCGCTGTCTTATGTGGAATACTCATCCGGTGCTGACTTTATGGCACTCAACAACTTTACAGGAGTTGTTTGGACGCATATCTTCCGTCGGAGTATGCTGGAAACGTCTTCTCTTTATTTCAGTGAGACGAGCTTTTTTGAGGATGAAGAGTTTGTAGCCAAAGCTTACCTCTTTGCCCGAAAAATGTTGGTGACTTCTTATAAAGTATATGGTTATTACCGTTCCTCATCTTCTTTGACGCGAGTGAATGTTGATGAAAAGTGCCGGAAGAGAATATTAGCTTTCAAGGAAATGCTTTTCCGTTTGAAAGCGTTTAGTCAGTCAGTTACTTCTGCTGGACGTTTGGAAGCATTGGATAGACGAATCCATTTTCTTGTTATTGATTATATTCGTCAGATGTGGAGAAATAAATGTAGTATGAAAGAGATAAAACAACAATTGACTGTCCTGAAACGAAATGGATTACTGCCTTTGCCTTCTAAAAAGTATTCCTGGAAGTATTGTTTGGTTTGTCCTGTTATTAATGTTTATATCCGTTTTGCTATATGAAGATATTGTTACTTGGAGAGTTTAGCGGGCTGCATTGGAATCTTGCGGAAGGGCTTCGGGCATTAGGGCACGATGTTTGTGTTGCTTCCGATGGTTGTGGTTGGAGAAATTACCCGCGCAACATAGCTCTTGACCGGCCGACGGATAGTTTGCGTGATGGCATTTTTTGTATTCTCCGCATCTTGCGTCATCTACCGAGTTTTCGGGGATATGATGTTGTACAGATTATCAGTCCTTATTTTTTGCGCTTACGCAGCGAACGCACTTTGCCAGTTTACCGTTATTTGCAGCGGCATAATGGCAAGGTCTTCTTGGGAGCTTTTGGGACCGATTATTATTATATTCGCGCTTGTATGGAAACAGATGTTTTCCACTATTCGGATTTTAAGATCGGAAGCCGGTATCGTGATACAGCTTTTAATCAGAGCACTCTTCAGGATTGGTATTATGGTGGGGCAGCTCGTGCCACTCGGGCTATAGCTGAAACTTGTAATGGCATTATCGCTTGCTTATGGGAGTATTACGTTTCTTATCAACCCGGCTTCCCTGAGAAAACAGCCTTTATTCCTTTGCCTATTGATTTGCAGAAGATAACATCGCGCGTTCGCTGTGTGCCGGAGAAGCTGAATTTCTTTATTGGTATTCAATCTGCCCGTAGTAATTTAAAAGGTACTGATGTCATGCTGCCTGTGTTGCAAGAAGTGCAACGCAAGCATCCCGACCTTTGCCGGATTACCGAAGTGCATGATGTGCCTTATGCCCGTTATCAGCAATTGATGGATGATGCGGATGTCCAGTTAGACCAGTTGTATTCATATACTCCTTCTATGAACTCACTGCTTGCCATGGCAAAAGGAGTAACTGTTGTGGGAGGCGGTGAACCCGAAAACTACGAAATCTTAAATGAAACGGAGCTTCGCCCCATTATCAATGTCTTGCCTGATGAACAGGACATTTACCGGAAACTGGAAGAGATTGTTCTTCATAAAGAACGTATTCCGGAACTGTCGGCGCAAAGTGTAGCATACGTAGCCAAACATCATGATCATATCAAAGTAGCCCGGCAATACCTCGATTTCTGGGAACGGCATTAATGCCCTTTATAACTCATCATTTGTTTCACGGCATGGAACTGTTTGTTTCAGATGGTGCAACAATTACCTCCTACCTTTTTCTTCTTTTTAAGCCTGTATTTGCCCTTGAATACCTTCTGTATCTTTCGGATGTAACATGAGTGAAAGAAAATGAAATGTTATTGCAGAAAGATGTAATATCAGCGAAAGTTTGTGTAAAATGATTGTAGGTGCCTTTTGATGTCTATGTTGTATATTTGCTGCAGGGAGATTTCCCTGCGAAAGAAACAAGCAAAGAAATATCAAAAAAGAAATAGTATGCAAAGACGTTTTTATCTTTTCTTGCTGGTAACCATCCTGTATAGTTGCACAGCTCTGAGCCAGGGAAGCTCAGCCGGAAATCCGGTGATTTATGCCGATGTACCCGATATGTCGATGATTCGGGTAGGAGATACCTATTATATGAGTAGTACGACCATGCACATGGCTCCGGGAGTCCCCATTATGAAATCGAAAGATCTTGTAAACTGGGAATTGGTGAATTATTGCTATGATATTCTGGCAGATGTGGATGCGCTGAACCTGAATAATGGAAAAAATGCGTATGGAAGCGGAACATGGGCAAGCTGTATTCGCTATCATAATAATATGTATTATGTATCGACATTCTCCAGCACTACCGGGAAGACCTATATATATGCTACGGAAGATATAGAAAAAGGTCCTTGGAAAACAGTCACGTTTACTCCCTCTTATCATGATCATACGGTTTTCTTTGATGATGATGGTCGAATTTATATCATCTGGGGAGGTGGTAAACTGCATATAGCGGAGTTGAAGCCCGATTTATCCGGCATCAAAGAAGGCACTGAACGTATCTTTATTGAGAATGCCAGTGCTCCGTCAGGGGATAATGTCGGTTTGCCCGCCGAGGGTTCACAGTTATTTAAGGTGAATGGGAAGTATTATTTATTTAATATAACCTGGCCGAGGGGAGGAATGCGTACAGTGGTTATTCACCGCGCTGATAATATGAATGGCCCTTGGGAGGGTAGAGTAGCTTTGCAGGATAAAGGTGTGGCTCAAGGAGGCTTGATAGATACGCCTGATGGCAGATGGTTTGCTTATCTTTTCCGTGATAATGGCGCGGTAGGCCGTATTCCTTACCTTGTTCCGGTAAAATGGGAAGATGGCTGGCCCGTTCTTGGAATAAATGGAAAAGTTCCGGAAACATTGGATCTACCGGCAAGTAAAGGCTTAATACCGGGTATTGTAGCTTCGGATGAGTTTATACGCAAGAAAAAAGATGCAGCTTTGCCGCTGGTTTGGCAGTGGAATCACAACCCGGATAATTCTCTTTGGTCGGTTGGTGAACGAAAGGGGTATCTGCGCCTTAAAACCGGACGGGTGGATGCTGATTTCTTGTCTGCACGAAATACATTGACACAGCGAACGGTTGGTCCGGTATGTTCGGGAACCACTTCTATGGATGTATCTAATATGAAAGAGGGAGATTTTGCAGGTCTTGCACTTCTTCAGAAAAAATATGGATTCGTAGGTGTAATGTATGAAAACGGGGTAAAGAAGATTGTAATGGTAAGTGCGCAGACTGATAAGCCGGAAGAGGTGGAAAGTCTGCCACTGAACCAGGATACAGTATTCTTGAAAGCCGAATGTAACTTCACGGATAGGAAAGATATGGCAGACTTCTACTATAGCCTGGATGGCAAGAAGTGGATTAAAATAGGTAGTCAGCTTAAAATGGCCTATACCCTCCCACATTTTATGGGGTACCGTTTCGGACTATTCAATTATGCTACCAAGACTTCCGGGGGGTATGTGGACTTTGACTATTTCCGTATCAACGATAAGAAATAAAGCGATTCGTAATTATAAATCGATAATTTATATAGAAATGAGAAAGATGAAATCGACGCTTTCTGTGGGGAAGCGCATCATTTTGTTGTCAGTTTGTATGGCAATGTTTTCAGTAACAGGATTTAGCCAGGGAGCTAAAGGTAAAAAGGTAAAGGGTGCTCCGGTATTCTCGCAGGTGGTCTATCAGGGCAATGATCATGTGTACAGTGAGAATACTCTGTTGCCCGGTGAATTCTATAACCCTATTCTGCAGGGTTGCTATCCCGATCCTTCCATAACACGCAAAGGGGATGACTATTTTCTGGTGTGTTCATCGTTTGCCATGTTTCCCGGTGTGCCTATTTTCCACTCAAAAGATTTGGTGAACTGGACGCAGATCGGCCATGTGCTGGACCGTACTTCACAGTTGAAAGTACATGATACGGGTATCAGTGCCGGTGTATATGCTCCGGCCATCAAGTATAACCCCAATAATGATACTTTCTATATGATTACCACTCAGTTTGCAGGGGGATTCGGGAATATCATTGTAAAGTCGAAAGATCCTTTCAAAGGATGGAGTGATCCTATTAAGTTGAATTTTGACGGTATCGACCCATCTATCTTTTTTGATGATAACGGCAAGGCGTATGTGGTTCATAACGATGGACCGAAGCGTGGCGAAGAACTCTATAACGGACACCGTGTGATTAAAATCTGGGAGTATGATGTGGAAAACGATCAGGTGATTCCCGGTACGGATCAGGTTATTGTAAACGGGGGCGTGGATTTATCCAAAAAGCCTATCTGGATTGAGGCTCCCCATATCTATAAGAAAGACGGACGCTACTATCTGATGTGTGCCGAAGGTGGTACGGGGGGCTGGCATAGTGAAGTTATCTTTGTGAGTGATAACCCGAAAGGCCCCTTTATCCCGGCTCCGAGCAATCCTATCCTGAGCCAGAGATATTTGGATCATAACCGGAAGAATATGGTAGATTGGGCAGGACATGCCGATTTGGTAGAGGGACCTGATGGCAAGTACTACGGTGTATTTCTGGCTATCCGCCCCAATGAAAAGGGCAGAGTGAATATCGGTCGGGAGACATTTATCCTGCCGGTAGACTGGTCGGGTGAATTCCCCGTCTTTGAAAACGGACTTATCCCGATGGAGCCAAAGCTGAAGACTCCTGCAGGTGTTGAAAATAAAACCGGAAAAGACAGCTATTTCCCTAACGGTAATTTTACGTTTACCGAAAACTTCACATCTCCGCAACTGGATTACCGCTGGATTGGTTTGAGAGGTCCTCGTGAAGAATTTATTTCAATTCTGAAGGACGGAGGATTACAAGTTACCCCGTTCCCGGTAAACATAAAAGAAGTGAAACCAACTTCGACGCTTTTCTATAGACAGCAGCATAATAACTTCTCATTTACTACTACTTTGAACTATACTCCGAAAACGGAGAAAGACTTAGCAGGTATCACTTGTGTGCAGAGTGAAAATTTTAATTATGTTTTCGGTCTGATGAAGCAAGATAAAGATTTCCATATGGTGCTGGCGAAGACAGAAAAAGGCAATACCCGCCTTCTTGCAAGTGCAAAGGTGGATATGAAGAATCCAATCCGGTTGCAGGTGAAAGGTGTAGGAGATAATTATGACTTTAGTTATTCGCTGGATGGGAATAATTTCGTGCTGCTGGGTAACACCGTGTCCGGTGATATTCTTTCAACCAATGTTGCCGGTGGCTTTACTGGTTGTCTGATAGGTTTGCATGCTACTTCTGCCAATGATATTCGAGTGAATAATCTAAAGGATGCCTATGCTGATTATTTCACTATAGGATGTGCGGTGAATATGGCGAATTTTAATTCACCTCAACAGATAGCATTGATTACTTCTAACTTCAACAGTATCACTGCGGAGAATGATATGAAACCTCAACCCACACAGCCTGCAGAGGGAAAATGGAACTGGGAAAATGCCGATAAGATTGCTAACTTCGCACGTGCCCATAAGATTGGACTTCGGGGACATTGCCTGGTTTGGCATGCTCAGACCGGAGATTGGATGTTCCATGATGAAAAAGGTGATTTAGTTTCAAAGGAAGTGTTGTTTGAGAGAATGAGAACTCATATTCACACTATCGTCAATCGTTATAAAGATGTTGTTTATGCATGGGATGTGGTGAACGAAGCAATGACAGATGATGCGAAAGCGGAGATTCCTTACCGTCAGTCTCTCTATTACAAGATTGCAGGTGATGAGTTTATTAAAAAGGCTTTTGAGTATGCTCATGAAGCGGACCCTAAAGCATTGCTTTTCTATAATGATTACAATGAAACGAATCCTGCCAAGCGCGATCGTATCTATAATATGGTTAAGAGTATGAAGGCCGAAGGAATACCCATTTCCGGTATCGGAATGCAAGGACACTACAATGTTCTTTCTCCTACGGAAGATGAGTTCAGAAAGGCTCTCGAACTTTATTCACAAGTGGTTGATAATATTCATATTACTGAATTGGATGTTCGTATCAACACTCGGGAACAAGGCGGACAGCTCAGTGTAAATCAGGAGGGTAAGAAGTTGGAACTGACTCCTGAGGCGGATGCGGCACAAGTGGCCCAGTATGATATGTTGTTCCGGGTGATGCGTGATTATAAGCATGTGATTAGTAACGTAACTTTCTGGAATGTGTATGATGGCGATTCATGGTTGGATCGTCGTTGGGGGAATCGTCAGCGTAATTATCCGCTTCTGTTTGATGAGAACCTGTTACCGAAGTCTTCATATTATAAGGTGCTGACTTTCTAAATAAAGGCGTTGATGCGGTTTATTATATGCTCTGTCTCTTCATTCGTGAGTAATGGAGAGATGGGGAGACTTAACTCCTCATTATGGATACGTTCTGTAATGGGGAGTTGTTGCATTCCATATTCCTTTTTCAACGCTTCCTGGCGATGAGGTGGAATGGGATAATGAATCTGAGTAGAAATACCGCATTGGGTCAGATAACGTTGCAATTCATTCCGGCGGGGAGAAAAGACGGGAAAGATGTGGAAGACATTGGCTTCATCGATGTAATCCGTATGGACAGTACTTTGTAATCCCAAGCGTTGCCAGTCAATGTTTTCTTTATAGGATTGTGCTATCTCCCTTCTCCGGGCATTATCTTTATCTAAGCGGGATAACTTTATGGAAAGAACCGTCGCCTGTAATTCGTCCAATCGGCTGTTTATGCCTTGGTACAGATGAACATATTTTTCTGTAGAACCGTAATTGGCAATGGAACGTGCGGTGGTGGCAAGTTCGGCATCATGGGTGGTTATAGCACCGCCGTCTCCCATGGCACCCAGGTTCTTGGCCGGATAGAAGCTGAAGGCTGCGGCATCACTTAAATTACCGGCTCGCAAGACCGGGCTTCCTTTTCCCGGTAAGCCTTTGTGCCAGATGGCACCATGTGCCTGTGCGGCATCTTCTATGATTTTTAGTCCGTAGCGGGTAGCCAGATCGTATATTCCTTGCACATCGGCTAAACGTCCATATAGATGGACTGGTAATATGGCACGCGTACGAGGGGTAATCAGTGATTCTGCATAGGTGAGGTCTATGTTGCATGTTTCAAAGGCAGGTTCACAGAGCACTGGTCTCAGTCCGGCACGGATGATAGAGAGTATGGTTGCGATGTATGTATTGGCAGGGACGATTATTTCATCTCCGGCATCCATGACTCCCAATTCACGGTAAGCAAGAAATATTAATGTAAGAGCATCCAGACCATTTCCCGTACTTACACAATGAACTGTATCGCAGTAGGCTGCGAATTCTTGTTCAAAACGGGCCGTCGCCTCTCCATACAGGTACCATCCCGAATGGCAAACACGTAGTAAGGCATCCGACAGTTCAGGCTCAAAGGAAGCATTGATCTTTTGCAGGTCTAAATACTTTATCATAATTTCAATTCGTAAACGTCATACATGATTGCTCTTGCACCGAAACCTTCCTTCTGGAAAAGTAATCCTTCATTCAAGATTTGTCCGCTTTGTTCAGTGGAAATACCGAAGTCAAAGTAACGCTTTTGTCCGTAGCGGCTATATATCAGTTGGTGGAAGAGCAGGTCGAGTGCTCCACATTTTTTTCCTTGTGTGGAAGCGGCGATGTATTGCACGTGGGCCACTTCGTCGGTTTCATATACTACGCAGCCGCCCAGTGTTTTAGTTCCGTCGCATACCCGGAAAAGGGAAATCTGACGGGGAAAGTTTTTGTGCAGTCGGGTGATTTCTTCCAGTGAATGTACCGGGGCAACACAATATCGTTCATGTAGGTTTTCTTCCAATATTGACCAGAAAGAGGCGAAGTCCTCGTCTTCTGTGATTGTCAATGCACAGGCTTGTGCCTTTTTTAGTTGGCGACGGCGCAGGGTGCGGAAAGGCAGACGGTCGTCCAGTGGAATTACGGATGAGATGCTACGTGCTGTAAGTTGTGCGCCCAGGCGAACGAGGATATATAAATCTTCTTCCGCCGGATAGCGGTGATAAATGTGCGGAATAGCCCGATATACTATTGATTGTACACCGCACTCCGTATGTAAATAATTCAGGGCGGTGCAGAATGCACTTTTTGCTTGCACTAAGGTAATAGAGGCGGAGAGGAGTATTCCTCCATAAGTCAGTCCCTGATGAGAATAAAAACAATCACCGGAAAGGTTGCCGGGGAGCAAGGCTGTTAATTTCTGATTACAATAAATCAGCAGGGAACAATCATGGAAACGCTCGGCATGATAGTCCATATAGTCGCGTTGCAGCATGAATGTACCGTTTTTGGAACGGCGCACGAAGCGGTCCCAGCGTTCTTTTTCTTCTGCTGAGTAGCGGACTATGTGCCAGTTTTGATCGGTTACCATGCTTATTCCCATGTATCTGCTTGTTTAATACTTGATAAGTAACGTAAATTTCGTTGGTTTATTATATGTTTGGGGATATTCAGTGTGAAGATGGTTCATAAACCGTACCTTAACCGTATCTCAATCGTATCTCAACCCTACTTGCTCCATACTTTCTCCAGCCAGAAGTACCTCTGACCGAAGAAATCCCGGATTTGGTACGGAGCAAGTATATCTCGTGTACAGCCTGAAGAAGTGTAATCTGTTTGACGTGGAAATATCTCGAAACTTAAAAATGTGCCTGAAAATGAAAAAGCTCATTCTTTTTCTTCCCGTCAGGATGGGATAAGAAAGACAATTCGTTATATTTGTAGCAATTTAAAAAACAAACGAAATGAAAAGAATGACTTTGAAATTTATCCCTGCCGTACTTTTGGTAGCTGTATTCTTGCTAAGCTCTTGTAGTTCTGCATATAAGGTGACGAAGGCGAAGGGGACGATGGTGGCGGTTGACTCTACCTGGGATGTAAATCCTGATGCTGAAGCGATAGCATTGCTTGCTCCCTATAAGGCGAAGGTTGACAGTATCATGCTCCGTGTGGTAGGTACTGCAGAAGTAAGCATGGACAAAGGAGCGCCTGAAAGTCTGCTTTCTAATCTGGTAGCGGATGTTCTACGTAATGCAGCCGGACAAGTATTGGGTAAGCCTGCCGATATGGGATTAATAAATATGGGTGGCTTGCGTAATGTATTGACTGAAGGTCCTATTACCTGCGAAAATATTTATGAGATATTGCCTTTCGAAAATTCTCTTTGTGTATTGACCATGAAAGGAGTTTATCTGAAAGAATTGTTCAATAATATTGCAGCATGTCACGGGCAAGGTGTCAGTGGGATGCAGCTTCTGATAACAAAAGACGGAAAACTATTGGAAGGCACGGTTGCAGGCTATCCGATAGAGGATGAACAGCTTTATACAATTGCTACCATTGATTATCTGGCAGACGGAAACGATGGTATGACTGCCCTGCCGCAAGCTGAGAAACGTGAATGTCCGGATGGGGCTACTTTGCGTGGTTTGTTTATGGACTATGTGGAGCAACAGACTACTGCCGGAAAGAAGATTACTTCCCGTATGGAAGGCAGGATAACTGTGAAAGATGAGTAATCCAGTTTCGCAAGAGCATAATCATAAATTATAAATCATGAAACGATATATTCTTTTATTGATGGCAGTTTGCTGCCTATTTTCGATATCCGCACAGCAATCGACTAAAGAGATACCTGTAGAGCCTCTCTGCCTGGTAGCTCCTGACTCTGCCCAGAAAACCAAACAACTGGTGATTCTGCAAACAAGTGATACGCACAGCCGTATTGAACCCATTGCTGTGAATGCTGCCGACCGCTATGCCGGTATGGGTGGAACGGTGCGCCGGGCTACCTTTATTAAGGAAGCGCGTAAAATAAGCCCCAACCTGTTACTGTTTGATTGCGGAGACATTTCTCAAGGAACTCCTTACTACAATTTGTTTCAGGGGGAAGTCGAAGTAAAGATGATGAATCTTATGGGCTATGATGCCATGACGATAGGTAATCATGAATTTGATTTCGGTTTGGAAAATATGGCACGCTTGTTCCGTATGGCAAACTTCCCGGTGGTATGTTCCAACTATGATGTGACAGGTACGGTGCTGGAAGGCTTGGTGAAACCCTATACTACCTTTAACCGCAATGGGTTGAAGATAGGCGTATTCGGTCTTGCTCCGAAGATGGAAGGGTTGGTGCAGGCTGATAAATGTGAAGGTGTGGTTTATAATGATCCGATAGAAGTAGCACAGAAAATGGCGGATTTGCTGAAGAATGAGGAAGATTGTGATGTGGTCATTTGCCTGTCGCACCTCGGTTATCAACTTAAAAATGCTCCTTGTGACGAAGAACTGGCACAGAAAACGAACCATATTGATGCCATTCTGGGCGGACATACTCATACCTTTATGAAGGAACCGGCTGTCTACTTGAATAAAGACGGTCAGAATGTACCTGTGATGCATACCGGAAAAAGTGGAATTTACGTTGGTATGTTGAAACTAACACTTGCGGAAGAATAAATATCCCAATCATCTAAGTAATAAATAGTAAAAAAATGAAGAGACCTATTCTCTTTTTGCTTGCTGCCCTTTTGTGGGGTGGCACAGGATTGCTTCATGCCCAGGCAGAAGCACCTTTTCTTCCTTCAGCGGCAGATGCTCGTTGCAAACAGTGGGTAGATTCTGTGTATTCCGGTTTGAACCTGCAGGAAAAAGTTGGACAGTTGATTGTTGCTACCTTTCCTGCCAAAGTGGATAAACAGAAGAAGAAACAGATACGCGATCTGGTTAAGAAATATAAGATAGGAGGTCTGCTGTTTGCTGAAGGTACACC
>ERZ791837.992-NODE-992-length-19922-cov-3.180551_pt1 | contig 19922 bp, 22 predicted proteins | sample MGYA00510292_ERZ791837 | MGnify/ENA primary metagenome ERZ791837 (study PRJEB30046, sample SAMN00715259) | human gut metagenome | study: EMG produced TPA metagenomics assembly of the A metagenome-wide association study of gut microbiota in type 2...
AGGTTTCCTGTATTGAACCATATAGTCAAGTAATGTTCCATCTGGGATACGAATTTGATGAGAATGATGTGCATGATGTGAAGCTATTGTGTGAGACATTTCATATCGAAATTCCGAATGAGTATAGATAACTGCAAATTCCAATTTGCCGAACTGATATCAACTACAAAATCAACATCTCCCTCGAATCATAAACAGACTCCTCAGAAACACATCCACAGCGGATTGCACGGTCGAGAGCCATAATCATGGCAACAGCACCGTCAATTTTCTCTGTGGATTTTTCTTTGTCAGGCTTGATATTTCCGGCAGGGTCACGCCGAATAAAAATATTATCCATCATCCACCGAAGAACCGGATGCCCGTTATGAGCAAGGGTCTGTTCAAGCGTTAATTTCATCAGTTCCTTGGTAGGCGGTGACATATCCTTATATCCCTGCCCGAACTGAACCATTGTAAAACCAAGACCGTCAAGGTTCTGAGACATCTGCACAGCTCCCCAACGGTCAAAAGCAATCTCTTTGATGTTGAATTTCTGTCCCAGTTCATCAATGAAGTTTTCGATAAAGCCGTAGTGAACAACATTTCCCTCAGTGGTTTTAAGGTAACTCTGCCGTTCCCACACATCATAGGGAACGTGGTCACGTCTTACACGGAGTGGCAGAGTTTCTTCCGGCAACCAGAAGTAAGGCAGAACATAGTAATGCTCATCATCTTCCGTTGGCGGAAAAACAAGCACAAATGCTGTAATATCAGTAGTGGAGGAGAGGTCAAGACCGCCGTAGCATACACGCCCTGCAAGGTCATCTTCATCAAAGCTGACCTTGCATTTATCCCATTTCTCCATAGGCATCCAGCGGACAGCTTGTTTTACCCATTGATTGAGTCTAAGCTGTCGAAAAGCGTTTTCTTCTCCCGGAGTTTCCTTTGCAGAATTACACGCAGCCACAACCTTATCCATTCCGATAGTCTTGTCAAGTGACGGATTTGCCTTTTTCCAGACTTTCGGGTCAGTCCAGTCCTCGGATTCATCAGCACCATAGATGACAGGATAAAAAGTCGGGTCATGCTTTCTGCCCTCAAGAATATCCTTTGCCTTTTGGTGTACTTCATAGCAAATAGAATTTGTATCTGTTCCTGCCGTGGTGATAAGAAAGTAAAGCGGCTGCATTCTTGCATCACCAGAGCCCTTTGTCATTACATCAAAGAGTTTTCTATTCGGCTGGGTATGTAATTCATCAAATACAACTCCATGAATGTTGAATCCGTGCTTTGAGTAAGCCTCAGCTGAAAGCACCTGATAAAAGCTGTTTGTGGGAATGTACACGATACGCTTTTGCGATGTCAGGATTTTGACTCGCTTATTCAGGGCAGGACACATTCTCACCATATCGGCGGCAACATCAAATACAATGGCGGCTTGCTGTCGGTCTGCGGCACAGCCATAAACCTCGGCACGTTCTTCGCCATCACCACAGGTAAGCAGAAGTGCAACAGCGGCTGCAAGTTCTGACTTGCCATTTTTCTTGGGAATCTCAATGTAGGCTGTATTAAACTGCCGATATCCGTTAGGTTTCAGAATACCGAAAAGGTCACGGATAATCTGTTCCTGCCAGTCCAAAAGTTCAAACTTTTTTCCTGCCCATGTGCCTTTGGTATGACTAAGGCACTCAATAAAAGAGACGGCATAATCTGCCGCCTTTTTATCGTATCTTGAATCCTCCGCCATAAAACGCGCCGGTTTAAATCTTGCCACTCTATCACCTCCCATGCAACAAAAAAGGCCTGCCAAAAGCAAGCCTGATTTTTTTAACCCCCGTGGGGCATTTTGTAATCGAGAACCTATTCCCATTGTAACCATGTTACCATACTAATTCAAGTATATCAAGCATAAACGGAGAAATATACTGCACAAAAATTACAGCTGTATTTTGTGTACTATATATCTTCGGTACGAGCCACACAGCCCCGTTTCCGAGGCTGTGTTTTGGGAGTGAGAAGGCATTATCTGCCCGTTTCGCACTCCCATTCAAATTCGCATGCTGCTACATATTCGTCTTCAAAAAGGGCATCGTCGTCAATGTAGTCCTCTTCGTATTCAATGCTGTCGATTTCTTCAAATGTCGTTCCGTTTTCCTCTGCATCTTCTTTTACAAATTCTTCTGCGTTTTCCTTAATCCAGGCTTTGAACTCCTCATCGTCCATGTGGTCATCGTTTTCAATCTCAAGTTCGTATTCGTACTCGCTGTCCACCCAGGTGATGATTGCCTTTGTGATTTCGGTTCTTTCGTTCCAGTCTGTTCTCCAAGCCTTTGCTCTTGCCTTTGCGATTCCGTATGATACCATTTTAATTTCCTCCGTTTTTGTTTGTTTTCGCTTGGTTTCCCTTGCGTTGTGTACATATTACGAAAAATCAAAGAAAATCAAACAAAATCGTCGAATCAGGCATAAAAAATGCCGACTGCAAAAGTCGGCAAAGTTAGAAATTATCGGTGTTTTTCAGTATTTTTATATCTGAGGAGTCAATAGACCGTTTGAATACCTGTTTTTGTGCGTGAGAGGGGGCGCCGGTCTTTAGAATATTCACATTTAGAGGTTTTTGACCCCCAGGGGGTATTTTCTCCTAAAAGTATAGCAATTTTAGGAGAAAAATAGATTTAATAGGAGTACACAGGATTCTTATCCTCCGTCCATGTCTTTTTATCATGACACGGCTTGCACAATGCCTGCCAGTTGCTCTCGTCCCACATCAAAACAGGGTTGCCACGATGTGGAATGATATGGTCCACCACCGTTGCAGGAACGTATCGACCCTCTGCCATGCAGCGTACACACATGGGGTGCTTGCGGAGGTAAGCTTTGCTTAGCCTCTGCCACTTGCTGCTGTAGCCACGTTTGGCAGCTGAGGGTCGGTCAGGGTGCTGAGACTGATGCTCCGCACAGTACAAACCCTCTGTCAGGTTCGGACATCCGGGGTGCTTGCAGGGCTTCTTACATTTCCTCGGCATCGTCCAGCTCCTCAAGGTAATCTTCCAGGGAAACGAGTGCCTTTTCGTAAACCACCTGCACACTCTTTTCTGTAAGGTGAAGTCTTTCGGCAATGTCGCTCCAGCTGTAGTCACGGTGGTAGCGGTAAGCCAGAACGGCACATTCAAGCGGTTCATCCAGATTTGTAAGGTTGCTGACCATGAGATGGGCTTTTGTAACGAAAGAAGAATGCTGTTCATTCAGTTCATCTACGGCATCTTCAAGGGTAGCAATGATTTTCTCGTTTGAAAGATTGTTGATTGTCTCTTCCAAAAGTGCAATCTGTGCCACGCACTCATCGGCTTCAAAGTTCAAAAGCTGAATCTGATTTAAGTATTCTTTTGCAGTCATACCAATACCTCCGGGCATAAAAATAGCCACGGCAGATTTCTCCGCCATGGCTTGTTGTATATTTTCCTATTCTATATTATATCACATATAGAGCGTATCATCAAGTATCATTGCGTATCAACTTTTTTGACAATTGCAGAATGTAATCTTTTTGTGTGAGATTCGCTGTAACCTATTTCGTTCGCAACAGTTTTCCAGTTTTTAAATTCTATGTAGTGCTTATACATAAGGTCATATTCGTCGGGATTATCGAGCTTTTTCAGTGTTTCAAGAAATGCTGCTTTCAGTTTTGCAAGTTCATTAAAAGCAATGTCTGCTTCTTTGTCAAGATCAATCGCACGGTTAATGCTGTCTGTAATTCTGCTTGGATTATGTGTTACAGTTTTAGGCATATCGCTAAAGCCGGGAGAAGATGGGGCTCTTTCACGAATACGTATAATTTCAGCTTCTCGTCTTTTACGTTCTATTCGTTTCAGCAATATTTTTGCCTCTTTCATATATTCCTTGGCTTTCACGCTGCACTCCTCCTTACCATTTCCATCACAACTTTTCCATCGCAATCTGAGAGAAACTCAAACCATTGTGAACAGAAGAATCCCTCAAGACGATGTATAGCTGAATCGTCCTGTTGCTTTAATGCATTTTTGTAATCCCAAACGGCTCGCTCTACAATTGCGGCTGCAAGTTCCTTGTATCCATCCATTTAACCCTCCAGTTCTGCCTTGACCGCAGTCATTAAGGCGGATTGCGTTTCATCCTTTTCCTTTAGTGCTTTCAGAATTTTCTCATCAACCGTCCCTTTGGTGATGATGTGCTGTATGATGACGGTTTCGGACTGCTGTCCCTGACGCCACAGTCTTGCATTGGTCTGCTGATACAGTTCCAGACTCCATGTAAGTCCGAACCATACCAGGAAGTTTCCGCCGGACTGAAGATTCAATCCGTGGCCTGCTGATGCTGGGTGAATCAATGCAACTTGCAGCTTTCCGCTGTTCCAATTCTTTATGCTTTCAGCTGATTTGATTTCCTGATAAACAATTCCAAGCTTACCAAGCCTTTCTGTAATTCTTGTTCTGTCGTGTTTGAACCAGTAAGCCACCAGAACCGGTTTGCCGTTGGCGGATTCGATGATATCTTCCAGTGCATCCAGTTTTCGGTTATGTATCGGAATGATCTCGCCATCGTCATCATAAATCGCACCGTTGGACATCTGACACAGCTTGCCCGTGAGTGCTGCAGCGTTTGCTGCCGTGATTTCTGTATCCTGAACTTCAAGAATTAACTCGTCTTTCAGTTCTTTGTATTTTTCCTTTTCTGCCTCAGACATCTTCACGGTGTATTCGTTGGAGATAAGTTCCGGCATCTTCAGATGGTCAACTGCTTTCATGGAAACGGTAATGTCCGATATTTTCTCGTATATTCTTTCTTCCGCATCGGGAAGAGGTTTATAGGAATACACGATATAGCCGTTCTGCTTGTCAGGCTTGAAGTATTCGTTTCTAAACTGTCCGATAAATCTTCCCAAGCGTTCTCCCATATCCAGCAGACGGAACTCAGCGAATAAATCCATCAGTCCATTGCTGGCAGGAGTACCGGTCAGACCTACGATGCGTTTTACTTTGGGTCTGACTTTCATCAAAGCCTTGAAGCGTTTGCTTTGGTGGTTCTTGAAACTGGACAGCTCATCAATGACAACCATGTCATAGTCAAAGGCTATATTGCTGACAAGCCAGTCCACATTTTCACGATTGATGATGTAGATGTCGGCGTCTGCCTTTAATGCTGCAAGACGTTCTTCTGCTGTGCCAACTGCCACGCTGTATCTCAGGTGCTTCAGATGTTCCCATTTTTCAATTTCTGCAGGCCATGTGTCACGGGCAACTCTCAGCGGTGCAATAATCAGAACTTTTCTGACCTCAAACAGATCGTACATCAGATTGTTGATAGCTGTAAGTGTTGTGATCGTCTTACCAAGACCCATATCAAGCAGAAGTGCTGCGATTTTATGTTCTTCAATGAACTTTACTGCATATTCCTGATAATCATGAAGCTTCATTACTCATCACCTCCGATATGATTTTTTCGATATCCTCTAAGGCATCAAGGACGAAAACCTGAAAGCCTAACCGCCTTAGAAGTCTGTGTCTTGAAAGCTGCAGCGGTCTTGGTTTTTCTCCCGGTGCTTTCACTTCCACAAAAGCAATTCTGCCACCCGGCATCAATATGATGCGGTCGGGAACGCCGGCTGTTCCGGGTGACGTGAATTTCCAGCAGACTCCGCCTTTTTGCCTGACTGCCTTTGTGAGTTTTTCTTCAATGAATGATTCTCGCATAAATTCTCCCTATTTTTCGGAATTGTGCCGGTCGGTGACGGTCATTTACAAACCTTATATATAGAGAGATTTTTTTACTTTTTTCCTCGCCTGCGTAAAGTCTGTATATGAGTGTCACCGACTGGCACTTTCCCTATATTACGTTGTTTTTAAGCTTTTTAAGTGACGGTCAATCCAGAAAATCAGGCATCATAAGTTGAAGTCCAACGATATATTTACCAGTATTTAGTCTCTTACGTTTATATCCAGCCTGTTCCAATGCAGCATAAAAGTCTGATGTACTGCGTGTGTACTCACCGTTTTCACTGCAATACTCTCTGTATCTGTTATACAGTTCACCGGACTTCTCCTGGTATGACTTGTCCACCTCACAGCATTCATTGATGAAATTTCCCAGCCAGTCGTTGCCTTCACGATATGCACCTATTGCATCCAGGACACACTGTGGTCTGGTAACCTGGTAATTTGCTGCAATGACCTTTCTCGCCCCCTCAATCAGCCAGGTAAGCACAGCGCCGCCGGCGTTGTCAACCAGATACTGCGTGTAGTTCTTTATGTCCTTTGAACCCTGAATTTTTGCATGAAACGGAATAACAATCAGTCTTCTCCAGGTACCGTCATCAGAGGCACCAACCTTTGGAAGATGATTGGTATACAGCACCAACGTGTGGCTTGGTTCAAAGTGAAACGGTGCCTTGAACTTCTTCTCAGCAAATATGGGGTCTGTGGAGCAGAGCTGCTTGACAACGCTTGTGTTGAGTCTCATGCCTTCTTGGAGTTCTGCCGCAATAATCATACGCTTGCCTTTTAGTTCAGCCATTTCAGGCTTTACGTTTCGCTTGCAGTTGACAGTCAGGGCATCGGCTGAAATGTTACCGCTGTAACTGCCTAAGACTTTATAGATCACATTCCAGAACGTACTCTTGCCGTTGCGTCCGTCACCATAAGCAATAATCATGGCCTCCATATACACCTTACCCACAATACAAAGTCCGCATATCATCTGTACATAATCAATCAGGCTCTGGTCACCGCAGAAGAAAAGCTGCAGGGCATCGTCCCATAAGTCTTTTCCCTCATCACTGGGAACGACTGCTGTCACTTTCGTCAAGAGGTCGGCAGGGTCTGTGGGTTTCCAGCCCTCAAGACCTTTCGGCAGATAGTAAGTTCCGCCTGGTGTATTCAGCAGCATGGGATTGCTGTCGAGAGCTTCGGGGCTATGAAGCACAAGAGGCTTTGCCGCATCAAGTGCATTTTTCATGCTGCGGATATGGCGATATTTCATGACAAACGCCTTAAATGCGTTGTAATACTGATACTGCTTGTATGCCTCAGACTGTTCTTCCTCCAGGTTATCTCTGAACTTCTTACCGCCGTTCATGGCAGAGTCTCTTGAAACACCGAGGCTTTCCAGTTTCAGAAGTACCGCTTCCACCTGTTTTTCAGCCTCTGCAAGCTGTATGTCTGTGTGTTCGATCATGGCAAGGGTGACTGCGTGTTCCGATTCTTCCCAGTAGGTCCCGTTGTAACGTAGATAGTCAGTCGCAACGGTAAACGCCACCTCATCGGAAAAGCTGTCAACGAATGTGCGGGCTTCTCCAACGTCAGAAAAGTCATCGGGGATAAGCGTCTGTGTACTGCCGTATTCCTCTGGTGAGATATATCCTTCCTGAGAGGTTACTTTCTTCCCAAATTTGCAGGCGCTGTGCCATATGGTTTCAAGTTCTTCATCAGGAAGCGGCGGTTCGCATTCTGCAGCTTTTTCAAGGAACTTCTGATATGCTGTGTCTGTTACGCCAAAACGCTTTACAAGCTTTCCTGCAATGCGTGACATGGTGCTGTTACGCTGTCCCTGGGGAATATTGCGGTTCGATTTCATCAGCGTGAGCCAGTCCTCAATGGAAAGACTGCCTTCATGCCAGAACACATCACTTGGACAGCCGAACAGAAAACGAGAGGCGTCAAGAGCATTTCCGTCAAAGAACGGCAGTTCCTTATAAATCTTTGCCTTGATGGCTTTATGAGAATGAGGATCATTGCAGGGTGCTGTCGGAAAAAACACGTGGAAACGAGGACGTGCAGATTTACTTCCTTTTGCCAGCATATGATGACGGCTGTATGTAACCGCAAATGCAACATCACAAAGGTTATCAGCTAAAAATTCAGGTGTAATCCATTCATCTGGATTGTCGCTATGGTCATTGTCGCAGTCCATGGGAACAACATCGGATACCATGAAATTTGCATCACTGCGGGTGTTATTCTGATACTGAGCACATACATGGTCAGCGGTTATGGATTTTTTAAGGTCGCCCTCACAGGTGATCACCCTCTGATTCGGATAAAGCGTGTTTCTTTCATTGCCTGTGCAGTCGGCGGTATAGATTGTAAACTTCATTCCTTTTCCTCCATTTCTTCGGTGAAATATCTTATCTTCATATATTTTCGTTTCGCACGGTTGATTTCAGCCTGCATTCCTGCGGAAATAGTATCGCCGAACACCCACATCTCGGCACATTTGCTCATCAGCACGAAGTTCATGAAGATTGCGGTTTCTCGTTCTTTCGGGACGGTATCGTCCATAAACTGCGTAAAGAGAAGATGCGGTGCAATGGGGAGATAATGCCTGTCAACGGCGAAACGGCTGTACTTACGAGCCATTTCGATATTGTGATTTACATTGCCTGAATAAGGTGAGCATATGTAAACAATCGGTCGAAAGTCAGCAGCTCTTTTTGCCGCCCTTTCTTCTTTTTCTACTCGTGTAAATGCTTCATATTCTGTTGGGCTGTAATAGCCCTCTGCGTTATACTTACTTGCCATGTTTTTACTCCTAATCTTTTTTGTAATATTCGCATTCATATCCGTCAGCACGAAGAATCAAGCCTTCTGCCCATTTTGGCGTTCTTGCCATCTGCTGACAAACTACATCAAGTGACATCTCCTTTAACGCTTCAATAATCATTTCATCGTGGACATGTCCGACAATAAAGCAATGGGATAATGTCTGCATGGAATACATCAGCAGATCTCTTGCAATTCCCTGAACGATGTTTTCCACAAACTTTGGTCCGTAGCTTTCAAGCCTGTCCCACTTTTTCTGAGCGTTAATGCCCATATAGGTTACCGATTCACCGCCGAATTTGTTCTCGCCGATGCGTGGTTTTGCATAGGCAAGATGTCTGCCGCTTGGCAATTCAATAAACAGGAACCCTGCTTCATAAGAAAATGTAAGTCCGTGTGTTTCTGTAACTGTTTTCTCTTTTACCGCTTTTTTCACTGCTCTATCTACTGACCACCAAAGTTCCGTAATGTGCGGAGAGGCATCACGCCAGTCGGTAACAATTTGTTTCAGTTCAGTATCCGATAAGCCAAGAGAATCCGCACCCATAGCTTTCATTGCTCCGACAGAGCCGCCGTATCCACAGGCCAATTCCGCAACTTTTCCTTTCTGCCTCAGATGTCCGTTAACGCCGTGCTTCACAACAGGAACGCCGAACATCTTAGAGGCAGATGCACAGTAAATATCCTCACCATTTGCAAAAGCGTCCATTCGCCATTGTTCATCCGCAAGCCAGGCAATGACACGAGCCTCAATTGCTGAAAAGTCAGCCACGATAAACTTCATTCCCGGTCTTGGAATAAATGCAGTACGGATCAGCTGGGAGAGTGTATCAGGCACATCGTCATAAATCATCTGAACGTCATCGAAAGAACCTGTCTTGACAAGCTCTCTTGCTTCCGTCAAGTCTTCCAGATGATTCTGAGGAAGATTTTGCAGCTGAATATTGCGTCCTGCCCAGCGACCTGTTCTTGATGCGCCATAAAAGCTGAACATTCCTCTTGCACGATGATCCCTGCAGGCTGTCTGCTTCATTGCCGTGTATTTCTTGACCGATGATTTTGACAGCTGTAAACGCATTTCAAGCACCGACTTTACAGGTTCTTCTGCTGTTTTAATGAGTTCCTTTACCTGTGCTTTTCCAAGGGAATCCGGCTTGTAGCCACGGCTTTCAAGCCAGTCAAGCAACTGATACACAGAGTTCGGATTCTCCACGCCTGTGAGCCTCTGCATTTTAGTTGCCAGTTCTTCTTTTGCCTCTGCATCAAGCCCAATTGCAGCGTCAGCCAGTTTCATGTCAACTAAGATTCCACGGTCATTGATTTCCTGGTCGAGATAAAATTCCTCCCACAGAAAATCAGGAACAGGAAAACGGCTGAGCTTCTTGTCAATTTCCATTTCAGCCTCCACATCACGCTTGTTGTACGCTTTGAAAATCTCCCATTTTTCGGGATAATCTTTTGGGCTATGAAACTGCGGAACACCGTCAATGGCGTCATATGGAGTACAAAAGAACTTGATGAGTGCCTTTCCCTCCGTCATTTTCTGCTGTTCTATGCCAAGAACTGAGCCGACTTCTGCAAGTGATGAAGGCAGTCCCAAAGTACGAGCGTGAATCATGGAACAGTGCCAGCCTTTCGGGTCCAGATAATCTCCGACAGTATCTTCAGCAATGCTGTAACTCTGAAAATACTGCGGATAATTCTCACGCAGATATTTTGACAGGCATACCCTCTCAAAGTTGACGTTGAATGCTCTCTTGATTACGTTTTCATCAGCAAGAGCAGCAAGAATATTTTCGGGAATTTCTTCGCCGTTTGCTGTATCAACCACCTGAACAGGCTGTCCGTCCACGGAATAGGCAAACAGCAAAATATCAAAATATGGGGAGTCTGCATACGCATATACGCCGCATTTTGCAATGTCTTTATCAGATTTTGTTTCAATATCGATTGTTATCATAAAACCTCAAACCCACCCAAGCATTCCGCCTAACTGCCCACCCAGCTATTTATGTATTATCAGTCGAGAAAATCATTGAAATCATCGTCGAAGTCATCTTCCGCACGGCTGTGACCGCCGAGTGGCTCACCGTCACGAATCTTCTGTACATTCTGGAGTCCGCAGGCGATACCCTTAGACGCCTTTGCATTGTAGGCATAGAAGTTAATGGACGCTCTGCCGTAAATGCCGCTGTAAACCTCGCTGTGTTCGAGAATTGCCTGACGGTCAATATCTACAATGCCGGGAGCAGTAATGGAGTTTGCATTCACAAAGTAGCTGTTTGCGTAAGCTTCATCATCAGGACGTTCCAGATCGCCGTCACGGAGAGGCGTTTTGAGTGCTGTAAGAGGCGGTACAGACTTGCCGTTGCTGAGTTTGTTCTTGCCTTCCTCATATGCTGCCTGAATTGCTGCCCTGATCTTATCAAGGGTCTTGGTGTCGCTCTTCGGAATGATGAGAGAAACGCTGTACTTTGCCTTGCTGTTCTCGTCCATTGCCTTTGGTTCCCAGAGATTTGCGTAGCTGAATCTGCATACACCTGTTACTACCTTTGTTGGGTTCATCATCTTTGCCATAATTTAATCCTCCTGAAAATCTTCATTCGCTGTGTTTTTCCACGTCTTTCGTTTATCAGACATGGGTACCAGTGTTGGTTTGCCTTGTGGTTTGCACACGTATTTGCTGAGAAGTTCATCAAATTTCTTTTTGCCTCCCAGCAGCTTGGTCATTGCAGTAATCCCAAGAACTTCCGGTTCGCTGTATGGATTCTTGCCTGCTGCCTTGACAGCTTCAGCGACCAGTTTTTCATCGGTGTACCTGCGGTTGGATTTTCCTTCCACAACCTTATAGCCGTTCCATTGCTTTCCGGAAAGTGCCTGAGAAAGAGCGTATTCCTTGACGTCGGCTGCCCATGATACAAGTGCGTCAGCCCTTTCCAGAATCATCTCAATCTCATTGTCTTCCAGCATATCCGGCGGTGCAAAGTCATACTGAGCAATTGCCAGATTGTATTCAGCCCTTTTACGGCAGGTTGCTTTTACCTTACAGAATCTGCAGTGTTCTCCGGCACAGAATTCTCCTTTGCCTTTTGCGGCAAGTTCTGCTTTGAGTTTCAGTTCATTTTCCGCCCAGTCAAGCAAATCGGATACTGTAATTACGGATTCACTGATGTTTTCTATTCTCGGCTGGAAAATTACCATCTTGATTTCGCCTATGTCATACAGTACACAGAACATCTCAAGAGCACCGAGAGCGTACAGCATCATCTGTGGATTGCCTTCCGCATCAACTGCCACACCTTTTCCGTACTTAAAGTCAATTACAGTAAGTACATCATCTGCAACAATGATACAGTCACCGGTGCCAAAACCGCCCGGAACGTATTTGCTGAAATCAAGACGCTGTTCCACCATGACAACCGGCGTGGCGTACTGTGACATCTGTTCGGAAATATACTGGGCGTAGCTGTCTGTACAATCTTCCATTTCTGAATCATAGAAATCCAGATTCTCTGTGGGGTCTTTTGCTTCAACGCCGAGCAGCTTATTTACCTTGTACTCGGCAAGCTCATGAGCACAAGTACCTTCACGAGCATATTCCGATGTGGTATCCGGCAGTTCCGCATTCAGCTTTGCCGAAGGCGGACAACTGAGCCAGCGTTTGCTTGCTGACGCTGAGAGAACGGCGTGTGTTCTTGTTTCATGTGCCAATTGTCTCAGCCTCCTTCATGAGCGCAGGGAGTTCTGCATCATCAACAGCAGAAAATCTCTCAGCACCGTGCTGCTGCAAAAGTTCCTTTACTGCGTCTGAGAATCCGAGGCGGGTCAGCTCCGCAAGCTTTGCCCTTACATCTGCACGTGTTACTGCCGGTTCTGCCTGTACGGGTTCAGGCTGCTCCTGCATTTTAGGTGGTGTGTAGATTTCCTCATAATCATTCAGGTCACCGATTTTGTCTGATGCGGTGAGAGCGTCGGCATAAGCCTGCAGGCTGTCACCAAGGCTGCGAACATCTGAGATGATGTCCAGCAGAAGTTTGATTTGACTCATTAATTTTTCCTCCTTTTTTGCTTTTCTTGAAACAAGGTTTAGTGGTTTTTTGAAATCAACCTCCTTTATACTATTAAGAAAAAATATGGGGCATAAATTAACCCCTATGGAATTTTTCTTTCAGAATTTCTATGATTCTTTTCTTTATGGCAGATATTCTTGACGTAGACACACCCATGATTGCCGCAACCTCGCATTCTTTGAATTCTTCAATGTATAAGAGTTCATAAACTTTCTGCTGTCTTGGTGTCATAGTGGCTACTATTTCACGCATTTTGTCAACACTTGGATTAGAATGCTCCTCCGGCATAGAAAAAACATCAATAAGAGCGCTTGCATAATCGCCATCAGAAAGCAAAATCGGTGCATCAAGAGAAATATTCCATCTTCGGTTTCTGATATCTTCGGGATGTTTATTGTTCCATTCTTTTCTTTCTTTCTTTTCTGACTTTGGTGGATCGGGAGAGGCATTTTTAATATTGTTATATACCTCAGCATCGTCATAGGAGTGAAGTTTTTTTATTATTTCTGCTGTTACACCATTATCTCCCACATGGAATACTCGTGTAGTCCCATCAAGAAAGTAATAGGTATAGAATTTTCTCCTGTTGAGTGGTGTTTTTACAAATCTGCTTTGCATCATTTGTCCTTCCCGCCGAAATGAAAAAGGCAATGAGCAAAAAACAGGAGCCGATAGAGATACCGACTCCTGCAATACCGAAAAAAAGGTACAACAAAGGCGGTTATCTCAATACTGAAATATCAGAATATCACTGATATACTGTATGAAATACCCATATGCCCTGAGTTGTACTTCCTCCGGCTATAAATTATTTATTTAGTCTCGGGTTTGACCTTGACTGTACCTATAGTCTACCATGATTGCATAATATTGTGTAGGACATTCGATGTCCGATAGAAATAGTAATTGTCATATTGCTGAAAACGTGAAAATCAAGCCATAATCACGTATTAACAATAAGATATGACACTCCAAGGAGAGCGGAGAAGCATATAAATATTCGGTGTATAAACAAAAAATCGGACACCGGGTGTCCGATAAAATGAAAAATATTTTTGTTTCTATGTTTTGCACAAAAAAAACTGTACCCACAAAAGTGAGTACAGTCTTGAAAATTATGATTCTATCAGGTTAAGTTCCTTCAAACCTAATCTATGAAGATGACTGTTACAATCTTCGAGCGTATAGTAACCGGAAAAAATCAGTAATTGCATGAACGCAATGTCCTGACGGGTCGATTTCAGCTCGTTACCTGATTTCCTGAAAAGGTTATATGATATTTCCATTGGGATCTTGTTTCCCATACAAATTTTAAGCATTACCTGTGGTGTAGGTTTTTCTGTTAATCCGTTTTCTAAACGATATAATGTTTTGACGCTCATTCTGGCATTACCTGCGAATTCCTCTTCCGTTAGCTTTGTCCATTCGTGAACTCTTGTCAGAGCCTTCGGAAATGATTCCGGCAAATCCTCCAGAATACTGACAACATCTGCATTTCTTGCATAAATCTGCTTTGCTTGCTCCTCCTTATCTGCATTATCTTCCAGATACAGTGCAGTAATTGGGATAACTGATTCTTTGATTCTGTAAGCACCTTCCAGGTTGTATGCTTTTCTTGATTGTGCATAATAGTCTTTTGGATATTCGATCTTAAACTTGAACGCGCATTCATCTAAATGATTGCGAGCGTAATCTGTAAGTGTTTCTTGTTGTGTAAGATATTTTCTGTCATTCAAAATAAAATGATTATCTGTAAAAACAACAAGGTTTCTCGCCATCATCTTTATAAGTTTTTTGTTACTGCGGATAAGCTGCTGAGCAAGACTGATAGACACCGTAAATGTTTCTCCTTTTTTTAGTGCCGCCGGGTTATAACAATACGGCATAAGGAATTTACCATCAATAAACAGGTGCATTCCTCTCATCTGCTCATATCCTAACATAAGATATCTTCTTTTACAAGCAGCGATGGTAACCTTAAAAAAGCAGGCTGTTTTCTCTAACTGCTCATATATTGTGTCCGCTGTAACTTTCTTAGGTTTCAATCTTTCAGCTACCAGTCTGAATTGTCTTTCAGGCATTAAAGCGGCTGATGCAAACATATCAGCATGACGCTCTATACGTTCAATAAAAGAATCCTCAGAGCAGCTCTTGCCGCTGTTATCAACCTGACACATCATAAACGTGGCGTCAGGGTCGCACATACGAATTAATTCAAAGGCAAATCGGTTATTTACAGCATGATCAAGTTCATGCATTAACGTAAATCGACATATCTCCGGTTTACTTCTCAGATTTTTTTCAATTAGAATTGTCCCTTTTTTCACCCATATAGAACGATATGTTTTTGTTTTTTCATCGTATTCCATTCTGTAGCAGTCTTTGTAAACGTATTCTCCTCGAACAGACATATCGGGACGTAATGCAACATACATGACAGGAATTTTCATTTGACCGGCAAGGTATTCAGGAGAAATTACACAAGGCATTGTTTCATTTAACGGATGAGACATACCAATAAAATCAGCTGCGTCCTGCTCAATATGATTTTTATCCAGTACTTTTACAAGGTCATCAGTATATTTTACAGGGAAACGTTTGTGAAATCGTTCAATCCTTTTAATGCATTTGATTTGTATATCATTGAAGTCTGCTGAAAATGAACCGGATAAAGTTCCAAAAAGATATAAATCATTGTGATATGCTGATATTCCGTCTGTTGATTCAATATGCGCTTTCAAAATTATTTTAAACTTCACATGATCCTGCGCATTTTTTAAAGAACTGTAGTCAATATCATCGATTATAACACTTTTTACACGTACCGTACAATCGTCTGTATCATCTTCTCGGATAAACCTATCAACCGCATTTTTCAGCACATCAAAGTAATTTTCTTCTATGAAGCATCTAAATGAATAGCTCAATACACTTTCCTCCTATTATTTTGCATTTCCTATTGACAAACAATAAGATATGTGATATAATTCACTTAGAACTTCACATTGACGTTACGTTTATTATATCAACTTCACCCTGATTTGTCAAGAGGGTCAATAATATTTTTTGGAGGGTATCATGAAAACCTTTGGTGAAAAATTAAAAGAACTCAGAGATGAAAGAAATATGCTTCAATCTGAAATGGCCGAGTTACTGGGCGTAAGCCGCAAAACTATTATTGAATACGAGAACGGAAACTGCAAGCCAATCAGAAAGAATCTGATTAAATATGCGCAGATTTTGGAAGTACCTGTAGAATATCTGCGTGATGACAGATACAATACGCCTCTTGAAGTGTTTAACAAGCCTTCACCGGAAGTGCTTGGAATGGATGCTGAAAGAAGAAAAGCTGTTTCACCAAACGCCATCAGCGAAATGGAATTTATTAAAGAAAGAGGTACCGCACTTCTCGCAGGCGGTGAATTGTCTGAAGACTTGAAAGAAGAACTCTTCAGATGTATGTATGTTGCATACTTGGAAGGCAAGGGAAAAATGAATGATTAAAAAGGGGTTCTTATATGCAATATTGTGACATAGTTGAAAAATTAGAAGATATCAGAGCCGTTTATCCTAATCAAACAATATGGGAGCTCCTTGACATATTCAAAATTGTTGTAAGTTTTCAAGATTTATCGAAATGCGGAAAAGAACTAAAAGGGTTTACTTTCTATATGGAAGGCAGGTTTCATATCGTAATTGACCTCAGACTTCGTGATAAGGTTCAGCAAGCGGTGGCCTGGCATGAATTTGGGCACATTATTAACGATGCTGATAATCTGATAGCCGGGGAAACGTACTTTGACAGTCAAATTGATGATGACTATGAAATGCGTTCTATGGAGAGAAATGCAAACATCTTTGCAGCGGAAGGCTGTATTGATGATGAGGAATTTATGGATCTTGCTCAATACGGATATACAGCAAGAGCAATTGCATCAATGCTTGAGGTGCCGTATGGATATGTGATTTACAAAGCAAAAATTATGCAGGAATACGGATACAAGATTAATCTTGCTGAAGAACCGGATTCGCTATGCTTGCAGGGTGATATATATGGGTAGTTTTATATGCATAGACTTAAAAAGTTTTTATGCGAGTGCTGAATGTGTCGCAAGAGGATATGATCCACTCAATACAAATCTTGTGGTTGCTGACCTGTCCCGAACAGATAAAACAATCTGTCTTGCAGTTTCACCATCACTAAAAGCGATCGGCGTCCCTGGAAGGCCAAGACTATTTGAAGTAGTTAAGATTGTAAATGACTATAACAAGCAAAGACTCCGTAAAACACAGTATGGTATGTTCATGCAGAAAACCATATATGCATCCGAGATTAACTCGGAAACAGAACTTGACTATGTTGTCGCACCGCCAAGAATGGCTCGATACATGGAAGTAAGCTCTCAGATATATAATATATATCTGAGATATGTCTCTCCCGATGATATACACGTATATTCCATTGATGAGGTGTTTATGGATGTTACGGGCTATCTGGAAATATATCACTGCACGGCTCATGAACTTGCAATGCGAATGATTCGTGATGTTCTGAAAGAGACGGGTATTACAGCAACAGCCGGTGTAGGCTCAAATATGTATCTTGCGAAAATTGCAATGGATATTGTGGCAAAGAAAATGCCTGCTGACAAAGACGGGGTACGAATTGCTGAACTTGATGAAATATCATATCGTGAAAAACTGTGGGAACATACTCCGATTACTGATTTTTGGAGAATTGGAAAAGGCACTGCAAGAAAGCTGGCTGATAATCATATGTTCACTATGGGAGATATTGCTCTTGAATCAGAATATAACGAAGATAAGTTATATAAGCTGTTCGGAAAAAATGCTGAACTAATTATTGACCATGCGTGGGGATATGAACCATGTACCATGGAAGCAATTAAGAAATATGAATCCAAAAACCATAGCATATGTTCAGGACAGGTGCTGACAAGACCGTACAACGTTAAGGAAGCAAGGATAGTTATACATGAAATGGCTGACCAGCTTGCATTTGATTTATTCCGAAAGGGAATGGTATGTGACCAGATTAAGGTTGATGTTTGCTATGACCATGAAAGTGATACATCTAAATATGATGGACCAATGTGCAAAAATCAATATGGCAAGGTTGTTCCGAAGCCTGTAAACGCATCATTCAATCTTGATAGACAAACGTCATCCACAAAACTCATTATTAATGCAGCACTTACGATTTTTGATAGGATCGTAGATAAGACATTGCTTGTCCGACGGCTGAATATCACTGCCAATCATGTAATTCCTGAAAATGAAGCAAAAACTGAAGTGTATACACAGTTCAGCCTTTTTGATGATGTGGAAGAGGTTACAAAAAAACAAGACGCAGAAAATGCTGCCTTGGAAAAAGAAAAGAAAATAAATCAGGCTCTTGCAAGCATTAAAGAAAAGTACGGAAAAAATGCAATTATGAAAGCCATGAATTATCAGGAAGGTGCAACAGCAATTGAACGCAATGGTCAGGTCGGAGGACATAATGCATGAGAGCAGAATATCAGGATATTTTATATCATTCACACCACATTTCACGAAAAAGGCATCCTATGCCCATGCATGACCGAGCTGCGCAGTTTGCACCTTTTTCTGCACTTACAGGTTTTGATGAACAAATAGGTGAAACAGCTCGTTTGACGGATATACAGACTGAACTGGGTGAAGATGATATCCGTGACCTAAATGAAGCATTAAAGCATCTGCTTGAAATGGAGGCTGAAAAGCCAAAGGTGAAGATAGAGTATTTTCAGCCAGACAGCAAAAAATCAGGCGGTGCCTATGTTAGTTTTATTGGGAATTTCAGATTCTTTGATGAAGCAAACAGAAAATTGAAGTTTACAGACGGAACTATTATTTCAGTTGATACAATAAGCAGAATTGATTTTGCGGAATAAAATATTATTTTAGTCTCTCCTTAAACCACAAAAAATCACCGAAACATTGACAAAATCGTCCAAATATGATATAATAGAAGTGCAAGGAAAAGTGTTAAAAACGAGAAAAAAGGTTGCACTTTGGAGGACGTCATGTATAGATTTGAGGAAAAGCAGTTATCATTTACAGATTTTAATCAGCCGCAGGGGCTGCAAATGAATCCAGAAAACAGATGGGTCAAGAAGGCAGAAATGATCCCATGGGATACAATAGAAAAAGAATATGCAAAACTGTTTCCGAGCAAGACAGGTATGCCAGCAAAGCCGTTGCGTATGGCACTCGGCTCGCTGCTGATCCAGAAACAGTACCACTATCCGGATGAGGAACTGGTTGAACAGATCAGAGAAAATCCGTACTATCAGTATTTCATAGGTATGCCCGGATACGAAGATAAGATACCATTTGTACCGTCACTTTTCGTTGCGTTCAGAAAGCGTCTTTCTTTATGGCTACCCAAAAGAACAAACCAAAAATCAGCTGATTAAAAACGTCAGCTGACTTTTGGTTGTTTTTTAGTATGCAAATGGTATTATCTGATAACCTTAAATGGAGGATGTCCTGTTTCAATATTAGCCAATTCGGATGGCTTTCTGATTCGAGTGCTTGTTATCAAGTCAAATACGATATTTTGTTCGCTTGATAATTCCGATACCTTTACCTTGATCTGAGTAGGAACATGAGGTGACATACAAGAAAGTATCTCGACAACATTTTCAAATTTGAGCAGACGATCTTTAATATTATTATCCGATAAGGCGATCATTTGAAACATATCATCTTTTCCATTTGATGATTTGTGTTCATCATATTCAGGAATTAGCATAGCGAATATGTCCTTTTAGACTAATTGCTGCAACAGAAGTATACTTTATTGCGTCAAAGTAAAGCGGAAACGTTTCTTCAGAAATATATGATATGTTTGGAATCACAACCGCATGAAATTCCATCTGAAGAATAACTGCACCAATTAATGCCCGCTTTAACTGTGACCTGTTATAATCAATATCAAGGTCTGAAAACATTGACGTGTCGGGCATTATAAATATTCGAACACCATCAAATCGATTCCGATATCTCTTGATCAATTTTTTGTCACCATATAAATATGCATTTATATAACCATCTTTTCCATCCCAAACATCATCATACTGATAAAATGAAGTTGCTGTAAATGGGGTTTTATGGTAGTTACTTTTTTCTCCATATAACGCCAAAAAGTCGGGTAACACATTAGTGTTGCATTCTATAGACGGAAGTCCGAATTGTTCAGATGGAACTGCTTTATCTGTATAGTTCAGAAAACCAAGATTAAGCTTTTTACGCA
>ERZ791837.1000-NODE-1000-length-19845-cov-3.135169_pt1 | contig 19845 bp, 23 predicted proteins | sample MGYA00510292_ERZ791837 | MGnify/ENA primary metagenome ERZ791837 (study PRJEB30046, sample SAMN00715259) | human gut metagenome | study: EMG produced TPA metagenomics assembly of the A metagenome-wide association study of gut microbiota in type 2...
CCTCTGCCGCCGCCGCCTGCCGATGCCTTTACAAGCACAGGATAACCAATTTTCGCAGCGATTTTCTTTGCATCTTCAAGTGTTTCAACAACACCATCTGAACCTGGTATAACAGGCACTCCTGCTGCTTTCATAGTTTCCTTTGCACGTGCCTTATCTCCAAGCATTGAGATAGACTCGGGAGACGGACCTATAAAGGTTATTCCGTGTTCCCTGCAAAGCTCTGCAAATTCTGCGCTTTCCGACAAAAATCCGAATCCTGGATGAATTGCATCCGCACCTGTATTTTCACAAGCAGCAATGAGTGCTCTCATATTTAAGTAACTGTCTTTTGTAGCAGCAGGTCCTATGCAGACAGACTCATCTGCTATCTTTGAATGAAGTGCAGACCTGTCTGCTGCGGAATATACCGTTACATTGTGAAGTCCAAGCTCACGACAGGCACGGATTATTCTCACTGCAATTTCGCCTCGATTGGCGATCAAAACTTTACTGAAACTCATAAGCCCTGCTTCCTTACTTTTCCACTGCAAACTTTATCTCGCAGGTAACAGCCTTCTGACCATCAACAGAAGCAACAGCTTTACCAACACCGATAGGTCCTCTCTGGCTGATAATCTCAACCTCCAGATCAAGAACATCTCCCGGTACTACCTGACGGCGAAATTTTGCCTTATCAATACCTGCAAAAAGTGCGATTTTGCCTTTGAATTCAGGCTGTGACAGAATACATACTGCACCTGCCTGAGCAAGCATTTCAACCATGAGTACACCTGGTGTTACAGGCTTTTCCGGAAAGTGACCCTTAAACCAGTAGTCGTCCTCTCTCATATACTTACGTGCAACAACACGCTTGCCCTTTTCCATTTCAAGGACTTCGTCTATAAGCAGGAACGGGTCACGGTGAGGAATGACCTCCATGATCTGCTCTCTGTTCATCAAAACATCTGCCATATTCTAAACCTCCTGTATGTTTCAGCGAATACGCATAAGCGGCTGGTCATATTCTACTGCCTCGCCATTTGAGACAAGTATCTCCTCTACAACGCCGTCAAAATCACTTGTAACCTCATTCATGAGCTTCATAGACTCAATGATCATCAGTACGTCACCTTTTTTGACAGTATCGCCGATCTTTACATAAGGCGGCTCATCTGGTGACGCTGCTGCGTAGAAAGTTCCCACAATGGGCGCTTTTACAATATTTCCTACCGGGATTTCTTCCTTGTCAGGTGTCTCCTGAACTTCTGCCTGTACTGATGATACAGCAGACTGTACAACAGGTACACCGGCAGAAATGGCAGACTGCTGAACGACTTGAACAGGCTGTGGTGCAGCACCGGCAATAACAAGTTCGCCGTCATCTGTCTTTATCCTGATCTTTTCAAGCTTATATTCGGATACTGCCTTAGCAAGCTCCTTTATCTCTTCAATAGTATACATTTTTAATCTCCTTTAATCTTCAATCTTCTTGAAGCAAAGCGTAGCATTGTGTCCGCCAAAGCCCAGAGAATTTGAAAGAACGGCATTTACAGGCATTTCAATAGGACCGTCCGTACAGTAATCAAGGTCACATTCCTCATCAGGTGTTGTATACCCGATAGTCTGATGAATGAAATCATTCTTGATAGAAAGGGCTGAAACAATAGCTTCAACAGCACCTGTACCACCGAGCATATGACCGGTCATGGACTTTGTAGAATTGATTTTTACCTTGCGTGCATTTTCTTCGCCGAGAGCGATCTTTATTGCACGTGTCTCATATTTGTCGTTAAGACCCGTTGAAGTACCATGAGCATTTATATAGGTAATATCTTCAGGAGACAGACCTGCTTCCTCATAAGCATTCTTCATAGCTCTTGCAGCAGCTTCACATTCAGGTGACGGTGATGTCATGTGATAAGCATCACAAGTTGCACCATATCCTGCGATCTCACAATAGATCTTAGCACCTCTTGCCTTTGCGTGTTCGTATTCCTCAAGCATGAGAACACCTGCACCCTCACCCAGTACAAAGCCACTTCTGTTTTTATCAAACGGAGTAGATGCCTTTGCAGGATCTGTTTCACGTGTAAGCGCTTTCATTGTCTTAAACCCGCCAATGGTAAATTCTGTTATAGTTGATTCAGTGCCGCCGCAGAGACAAGCATCCAGATAGCCGTCCTTTATCTTACGAAAAGCTTCACCAATGGCATGAGTAGATGAGGCACAAGCTGTTACAGTAGCAAAGTTGTCTCCACGGAAGCCAGTCTTCATAGCTATCTCACCAGCTGCCATATTAGAAATCATCATAGGAACAAAAAACGGGGAGATTCTGTTAGGACCTTTTTCAAGATACTTTGAATGCTCATTCTGAGTCATTTCAAGACCGCCTATACCGCAGCCAATAATAACACCGCATCTGTATATATCAAGATCCGTCATATTGCTTCCGCAGTCCTCAACAGCCTGCTTTGCAGAAGCAACTGCAAACTGTGTAAAGCGTTCCATATGACGAATGTCCTTTTTATCGCAGTAAACAGTAGGGTCAAAATCACGTACAATACCTGCAACACTTACCCCTACCTCTGTTGTGTCAAAGCTATCAATTGTAGAGATACCGAGTTTTCCAGCCTGAACATTCTTCCAGAAGTTTTCAAGGTCACATCCAAGAGGATTTACAGTACCCATACCGGTAATAACTACTCTTCTCATATATTTTTTCTCCGCCGCATAAGCCTGCGGCAGACTCCTTTCTGATTAAATGAATGTGAATTTTTATCTTATTACATCATCAGACCGCCGGATATTTCAATAGTCTGACCTGTTACATAGCTTGCATCTGCTGAACAAAGGAATGAAACCACACTTGCAATTTCTTCAGGATTGCCATAGCGTCCCATTGCAACAAGACCAAGCATCTTATCTCTCTGTTCATCTGTAAGAGCATCTGTCATAGGAGTTTTAATAAAACCCGGTGCTACAGCATTTACTGTAATACCTCTTGAGCCAAGCTCCTTTGCAGCAGTCTTTGTCATACCAACTATAGCTGCCTTAGAAGCTGAATAGTTCATCTGTCCCGGATTTCCGTAAATGCCTGCAACAGATGCAAGGCTTACGATGCTTCCATGCTTCTGTCGGAGCATAACTGCGCCAACAAGCTTTATCATATTGAATACACTCTTCTGATTTACTGCAATAACTGCATCGTACTGCTCTTCAGACATTCTGAGAAGCAGTCCGTCCTTTGTAATACCTGCATTATTTACAAGAGCATCTATGCTGCCAAACTGTGCCTTAACTGCTTTTACCATTTCCTCACACTGAGCATAATCTGCAACATTAGCTGCGAAAAGCTCTGCCTTTACGCCAAAGCTGCGGCAAGTCTCTGCAACCTTTTCGGCATTTGCCTTATCATTATCACTTGGAAAGTGATTTATCGCAATATCATAGCCGTTCTTTGCAAGGCGTTCTGCTATGCAAGCGCCTATTCCCTGAGAAGCGCCTGTTATAAGTGCTGTAGCCATTTTATCTTTCTCCTTTCAAGTTATCTACCCAGAAGCTTTTCAGCTTGAGCCATCATTTCTTCTATCACGTCCTTACATGGACGAATATCTTTTATCATACCTGCAATAAGTCCGCAAAGGAATGAACCTTCATCTACATTACCGTCCACAGCCGCCTTACGAAGTGAACCTACTGTCAGTGCTTCAAAGTCCTCCGGTGGTGCAGCATTCTTTTCCATTTCCTGAAGCTTCTTTGTATACTTTGTCTTTACACTGCGGCATGGACTTCCTGAATAGAAACCTGTGATCTGATTGTCAGTATCCTTAGCCTTTACCACAAGATTCTTGTAGTTCTCGTGAATCTGACATTCCTCTGTTGCAAGGAAACGTGTGCCGATCTGCACACCCTCTGCGCCAAGCATAAATGATGCTGCAATTCCTCTGCCGTCTGCAATACCGCCTGCTGCAATAACAGGAATATCAACAGCGTCAACTACCTGAGGAACAAGACACATTGTTGTGTTCATTCCGATATGACCGCCTGATTCGGTACCCTCAGCAATAACAGCATCTGCGCCGCTGCGCTCCATACGCTTTGCAAGAGCTACAGACGGAACTACCGGAACTACCTTGATCCCAGCGGACTTCCAAGCTTCCATATACTTCCCAGGATTACCTGCACCTGTTGTTATCATAGGAACTTTTTCATCGATAACCAGCTGTGCAAGATCCTCAGCATTCGGACTCATAAGCATAATATTTACGCCAAATGTCTTATCACCTACTTTAGACTTGCATATTCTTATCTGCTCACGAAGATAATCAATAGGTGCACTGCCTCCTGCGATAATTCCGCAGCCGCCTGCATTTGTAACAGCTGCCGCAAGTGTACTCTCTGCTATCCAAGCCATACCGCCCTGAAGCAGAGGGTACTCACATCCCAGCAGTTCTGTGATCCTTGTTTTCATAATGTTTTCCTTTCTCCGTTATCGGATACTTTTATGTTGAATGTTTAATGTTTTAGATTTTAGTATTCCATGATGATAGCTGCATAAGTAAGACCTGCGCCAAAGCCTACGAGACAGATCTTGTCTCCACGCTTTATTTCGCCTGATCGAACAGCCTCATCAAGAGCGATCGGTATAGATGCACTTGATGTATTTCCATGATGCGCAATATTCACAACAGCTTTTTCCATAGGCAGTTTCATATTTTTCATTGCAGTTTCAATTATGCGTATATTTGCCTGATGCGGAACTATCTTATCAAGATCACCCAGTTCAAAGTCTATCTTATCAGCAGCAGCCTTTGCAGCCTTAGGCATTGCCTGAGTGGCAAAACGATAAACTTCCTTACCGTCCTGCTTCATACCATAAGAATATTTTCCTTCCGGTGCAGCATCAAAGTCATGCCATTGCTTTGATGCCATCTCATCATCAATAAAAGGTGAATCAGGCAATGCACTCTTTGCAAAAAGGAATTTAGCTCCTGTTCCGTCAGCCCCCAGATGACTTGAATAAAGTGCATCTTCTTTATATTCAACGACTGCTGCCGCTGCACCGTCTCCGAACAAGATACATGAAGAGCGATCCTCGTAATTTGTGATACGTGAAAGCTGTTCATTTGCAATTACCAAAGCGTATTTTGAAGAAGACTCTGTTTTCAGGAAACGGTGTGCCATATCCATAGCATACACAAATCCAGAGCAAGCAGCATTCAAATCAAAGCAGGCTGCATTTACTGCTCCTGTCTCACGCTGGATAATACAGGACATAGATGGTGTGCAGTAATCCTGTGTAATAGTGGTATCAATGACAAGTGCTATTTCGGCTGGATCAATATTTGCAGCTTCAATAGCAGACTTTGCCGCCTGTGCGCCCATATACCATGTGGGCTCTCCTATTGCAACACATCTTTCGCTTATTCCGGTGCGTGTACGAATCCATTCGTCATTCGTTTCAATAAATTGGGTCAAGCCGTCATTAGTAAGCTTTCCCTCCGGCGAAAAGCTGCCGGTTCCTAAAATGTGAAGGCCCATGGAAAAATTCCTCCGTTCCTATTGTGTTTATTTGGATTTTGTGATATGATTAGAAAAGCAGGGATAGAAGTAATGTCCTCTGCTGGAAATCAAACACTTTTATATTATACAATATTTAGGTGACTTTTGCAATGATAAAGCACACTTTTTTCTGTGAATTTTCAAGGTTTCGTATCTCTTGCACAAATTCGCACAGCTTTAGATAGCGATTTTGCACAATTCACCGATAAAAACAGAAAGGACTTAACTTTTTATGACAATTTCTCTCTTTTCAGGACAAGGCTCACAGTATACAGGAATGGGTATGGACCTCTTGAATGCAGATCCTTCCCTCGGTTTTATTTACGATACTGCTTCCGACATTCTGGGCTTTGACCTTAAAAATGTGATTGCTGAAAGCGATACTGAAACACTCTCCAGAACTATCTATGCTCAGCCTGCGATCATGGCTACATCACTCGTATGCCTTGAAGCTGCCAAAAAGCGTGGATTTGAATTTTGCGGAGTAGCCGGTCATTCACTGGGTGAATACGCTGCTATGGTCGCTTCCGAAATACTTTCTCTTGAAGACGGCTTCCGTGTTATCAAGGCTCGTGCTGCTGCAATGGATAAGGCTGCTCAGAACGCAGAGGGAGCAATGTGTGCAATTCTAAAGCTTTCCGCAGAAGATGTTGAAAAGCTCTGCGAAGATATCGAAGGATATGTTGTACCTGCTAACTACAATTCCACTATTCAGACTGTAATTGCCGGTGAAAAGGCAGCTGTAGCCGCTGCTGCTGCAAAACGTGCACGAGCTGTTCCACTGGCTGTAGCAAGTGCATTCCACACAAAACTTATGCAGCCTGCTGCCGATGAATTCTATGAAGCAGTAAAGAACGTTAAGTTTAGTACTCCAGCTGTAAAGTTCTACTCAAATGTGCTTGGAACAGAGCTTGCAGATTTTTCTGATATGCCTGCTCTTCTGGCTAAACATATCGTATCACCTGTACGCTTTACATCAGAGCTTGCTGCTATGCAGTCTGACGGCTTTGATAATTTTGTGGAATTCGGCCCTAAGAATGTTCTTACAGGTCTTGTGAAGAAAACATTAAAGGGGGTTACTGCTAAAAATTGTGAAAGCTGCGAAACACTTGAAGGAGTAATGGCATAATGAATAAATACATACTTATAGGTTATCCTCTTGGACACTCAATGTCTCCTATGATCCACGAAAGACTTTTTGACATCAAAAACAGAGAAGCAAGTTATGAACTTGTTGAAATATCCCCTGAAGATATTGCATCAAAGGGCGATTTTCTCAGACAGTTCAGAGGCTTCAACATTACCATACCTCACAAGCAGAATATTATACCTCTCCTTGATGAAATAGGTGAATCTGCTGCAAGATATAACTCTGTAAACTGTGTTGTAAATGAAGGTGGAAAGCTTATCGGATATAATACTGACTGCGACGGTTTTATTAGAAGCGTGGAAAAATATCCAATGGATGGTAAGGTTCTCCTTGTGGGCTGCGGCGGTGTTGGCAGAATGATGGCAATTGAAGCTGCAAGAAGCGGTGCTGACCTTACAATAGGAATCATTCCTTGTGACAAGGAAAGAGCAGCTGCACTGACAGATGAAATTCACACAATTAAGCCTGATGCAAAAATAAAAATAGCTCTTACATCCGAACTTGATGAAAGCTTTGACGTTATATTAAATGCTTCTCCTGTTGGTATGTATCCTAAAACTGAAGCTTGCCCAGTAAGTGATTCTCTTATTGAAAAATGCAGTCATGTATTTGACGTTGTATACAATCCTATAGAAACTACACTTATGAAAAAAGCAAGGGCATTAGGAAAAACTGCAATAGGCGGAAGTGCAATGCTTGTATTGCAGGCTGTAAAAGCACATGAACTTTGGGATAATGATTTCTACACCGATGAACAGATAAGTGAAATAATATCCGCTATGGAAAAGCAGGTTTCAGAACAATTCCCTGTAAACGGAGGTGACGTACAGTGACCATATTTCTTTGCGGCTTTATGGGATGCGGAAAAACCACTGTAGGACGTGCACTTTCAGAAATTCTGTGTATTCCACTTATTGATACAGATGATGAAATAGTAAACAGTGAAGGTTGTTCTATCCCTGAGATCTTTGAGAAAAAGGGAGAACCTTATTTCAGAAAGATCGAAGCTGAAACAGTACGCAGCCTTTGCAGCAAAAATGCAGTTGTAGCCTGCGGCGGAGGTGCTATGCTGAATGCAGATACTGCGGCTGCTGCAAAGAACACAGGTGCTACTATAGTCCTCATTGACCAGAGCTTTGAGACCTGCTACAGCAGAATAAAGGACGATATCAATCGTCCTATTGTTCAGAAAAATACAAAGGAGCAACTCCGTGAAATATACAACGGACGTGCAGACATATACCGCAGCAATGCCAATAAGTCGATAATACCTTCTGACGGTGAATCACCTGAAGAAACAGCAAAGCGTATATCAGAACTTTTAGGCATAACTGTATCTGATACACATAAAAACTAAACAGGAGAAATCATGAAGATATATAATGCAGTAATACATACAATGACCGATATAGGCATTATTGAAAACGGATTTGTCTCAATTGAAAATGGCAAGATAACCGAAGTCTCAGAGGGATATCCGGACAGCATTGCTATGGAGGACATAAATGCAGAAGGCAGTATTCTTCTTCCGGGCTTTATTGACGCTCACACCCACCTCGGCATTCTTGAAAACGGACTGGATTTTGAGGGTGACGATTGCAATGAATCCTCCGATCCGTTTACTCCGCAGATGCGTGTGATTGACGGAATAAATCCTTTTGACTTCTGTTTTGAAGAGGCAAGGCGCAGCGGTGTTACTGCTGTTATGACCTCGCCGGGAAGTGCCAATGCCTGCGGCGGCTCTATGCTTGTTATGAAAACATATGGTATATGTGCAGATAAAATGGCGGTTTCTTCTGCCGGAATGAAATTTGCCCTCGGTGAAAATCCCAAGAATGTCTATAATGGCAGAGATGAATCTCCAAAAACAAGAATGGCAACGGCTGCCATTATACGTGACGGACTTTATAAGGCAAAGCGTTATCTTTCTGACTGTGAGGCTGCTGACGATGACTCCGAGCTTCCGGATTTTGACGCTAAATGTGAAGCACTTATTCCATTGCTCAAAGGGGATATGAAAGCGCACTTTCACTGTCATCGTGCTGATGATATATGCACTGCCATACGTATTGCAAACGAGTTCCGCCTTGATGCAGTCATTGTACACGGCACAGAGGCACATCTAATTCCAGAAATACTCAAAGATTCAGATATTCCTGTAATCTGTGGACCAGTGCTTTGCGACCGCTGTAAACCTGAAATTAAAAATCTTACTATTGAAAATCCGGCAATTCTGAAGAAAAGCGGCGTTGAGATAGCTATATGTACAGACCATACAGTTATACCGATACAGTACCTTTCTTCCTGCGCTGCTCTTGCAGTAAAAGGCGGTCTGTCCGTTGATGATGCTCTTTACAGCATAACTATGGGTGCATCAAAGATACTTGGAACAGATGAGCACATGGGCAGTATTGCAAATGGAATGGACGCTGATTTACAGCTTTACAAAAATGATCCTCTCGATATAAGAGAAGATCCGTGGCTTGTAATGATAGATGGAAAGGAATGCTTTTGATTATGGATATTGATAAGGAAATAAAAAAAATAGAAGATGAGATCAAATCTGAAAGAGATCAAAAGAACTCAAGATCTAAATCAGATACAACCTATGTACCAAAGAAAAAGTCAAACCCTCTTCTGGAATTTGTTATGGGATTCCTACTGCTTGGCGGTGGTATTTACTGGATACTTAATTCTTTTGTAGTTTCATTTTCATGGGGAAGTATCTGGAGTGGCTTTGGTATGAGTGCCTCCCTTGCAACAGGACTTATGCTTATTCCACTGCTTATTGGAATAGGTCTTGCATTCTTTATGGAAAAGAAAACCTTTCCGGGTATTATAATAGCCCTTGGTGTGCTTATAATTCTTGTAACGCTGCTTACAAGCGTAAGATTCAGACCTGTTTCTGCTTCTCTGTGGCAATACGTTCTGATGTTCGGCATGACAGCTGCCGGAATAGGACTTCTTGCAAAGTCTATTTTCAAAAAAAGCGAATAAAAACTGAATTTATCAGTAAAAATTGTAAAAAGGGTATTCCCATATGAAAAAAAGTGTGCTATAATATCTATAGCTATCAGATGTCAAACATCTGACAAATAATATCTTATCAATTTTTCAAGAGGTGTATATACAATGGAAATCAAAAAAACTCTTACAACATCACCTAAGGAAAAGCCTGCTGACGAAAGCAAGCTTGGCTTCGGTCATGTTTTCACTGATCATATGCTGGTTATGCCTTACGATACAGGCAAGGGATGGCATGATCCTGAGATTTTACCTTATGGTGAGCTTTCTCTCAGTCCTGCTGCAATGTGTCTCCATTATGGTCAGACCGTATTTGAAGGAATGAAAGCCTACCGTACAGCTGATGATTCCATCCAGCTGTTCCGTCCTGAGGAAAACTTCAAGAGACTGAATAAATCCAATGAACGTCTAGTTATTCCGGAACTGCCCGTTGACCTCGCTATGCAGTGCCTGACAGAACTTCTGAAAGTTGAAAAGGATTGGGTTCCGCATCTTGACGGTACATCACTTTATATTCGTCCGTTTATAATTGCCGTAGATCCATTCCTCGGTGTACGTCCAGGAGATCAGTATCTGTTTATAATCGTTCTCAGCCCTTCAGGTGCATATTATGCTTCAGGTCTGAATCCGGTAAACATTTATGTTGAGGACAAGTATGTCCGTGCAGTAAGAGGCGGTATGGGCTTTGCTAAAACAGGCGGTAACTACGCTGCTTCTCTCCACAGTCAGGACGACGCTCACAAGATCAATTACTCTCAGGTTCTGTGGCTTGACGGCGTAGAACAGAAATATATTGAAGAAGTTGGTGCAATGAACATCTTCTTTGTAATCGACGGTGAAATTGTTACGCCTTCTCTGGAAACAGGTTCAATTCTGGGCGGTATCACAAGAAAGTCTACGATCGACCTCTGCAAGAGCTGGGGAATGAATGTTTCTGAACGCCGTATAACTATTCAGGAAGTTGCAGATGCTTACGATGCCGGAAAGCTTGATGAAGTATTCGGTACAGGTACAGCTGCTGTTATTTCTCCTGTTGGTCACCTCAAGTGGGGCGATAAAGTAATGGAGATCAATGACAACAAGATCGGTGCCATCTCTCAGAAGATCTACGATACTCTGACTGGTATTCAGTGGGGTAAGGTTGAAGATACATTCGGCTGGACAAAGAAACTTTGATCTGTATTTCATTCTAAAATAAAAGAGCTGCTGCAAGAATAATAAATTGCAGCAGCTCTATATTTATATGTCTTATAAGGAGTCACATTATGTTGAAAAAGATACTCTCACCCAAAGTCTGTGCAGACTGCCGTCTTTGCTGTAAGTTTGACTGCACCGACACATGGGAGCTTCCTGTAATATCAAAGGAAACGGCAAAAGCTGTAATGGAAAATAAACCGGAAACACGGTTTATACCCATCCATGACGAAATGACATTTAAAGCACCGCCTCTCTCCGGAGATGAGCTTTTTTCCTGTCCAGCCTTAACAGACAGCGGCTGCGGTCTACAGGAACATCACAAGCCTTTCGACTGTAAGATATGGCCATTTCGCATTATGCATGACGAAAAAGGCAATAGATTCATTACAGTATCAGAGCTGTGTGAAGGTATAAAGAGTTTCCCAGATAACGAGCTTCAAAACTTTCTCAAAGAAGAAAATCTCTCAACCATTATATTTGATTTTGCCAAGACTCATCCATCACACGTAAAACCTTTGACTGATGGCTATAGAATCCTAATCAAAGAGGTTTAATCTCAGTCAACAAAATGCATCTGTTTTTCTGCGTGTTCGGATCGCTTTGATGCGTTTAGCTTTTCCACATTATTTACAAGATAATCTGTGCTGCGGTATACACTGCGGTTTATAGGCGGGTCATATGTAATATGAGCAGTACCGTCAGTATCTCTGTCAAAAATAAGCTTAAGATCCTTTGGAAGTCTTACTCCCCATCTTTTCTTTGTATAAAGTATACAATCTCTTATTTCCTCGTCTGTAAAGCTTCCGCTTCTGATCTCTGTATGCATCATACCTGAAACCTCCTTAATAATAATCAATACTAATATAATATCACAGTTTAATCCTAAACATATGGACTAACAATGAATTTCTCAGAAATTTATGTCTTAATACATTTCAAAGCAGGTTCTTAAAACACCTTTCTCTGCATACTATTTCGGTAGAAGAGGGAGGTGCTTTTTATGGCAGGACTTACAGAACGTGAAGCGCAGGCACGTCTGCGTACAGAAGGAGAAAATACGCTTGCACAAGGAAAGCAGATCGGAGCTATGAAAATATTTTTCGGACAGTTCAAGGATTTCATGGTAATGATCCTCCTCGTGGGAGCGGTTATAGCTGCTCTTTTAGGAGAAATCACTGATGCTGTTACCATTATACTTATCGTACTGCTGAATGCTCTGCTTGGATTTGTACAGGAATACCGTACAGAAAGAACCCTTGAAGCACTAAGAGATATGACTGCACCACAGGCTAATGTCTGCCGTGATGGTAAATGGAAGAAAATTCCTGCAAGGCAGCTTGTCTGTGGTGATATAATTCGCATTGAATCAGGCGACAATGTACCGGCAGACTGCGCCGTTACAGAAAGTCATGGTCTTGCAGTTCAGGAATCTGTCCTCACAGGTGAATCAGAACCAGTTTCAAAGACACCTCAATCACCTTTGCCAAGCTCAAATGCTCTTCATCAGAAAGGTGTACTCTATTCAGGAACGGGCGTTCTGAGGGGAAGTGGTGAAGGCGTAGTCATTGCCACAGGTATAAATACTCAGATGGGAAAAATATCCGAAAGCCTTACGGATATAGAAGATGCTATGACACCCTTGCAAAAACGCCTTGCAAGTCTTGGCAAGGTCGTAGGATTCTTATGTATTGGCGTATGCATTATAGTATTTTTGACCGGAATACTTCGAGGCGAACCGTTTTTTGATATGCTTATGACAGGTATCACCATAGCCATTGCTGCTATTCCGGAAGGACTTCCGGCTACTGTAACAATTGCTCTTGCTCTTGCCGTAAGCAGAATGCGTCAGCATAATGCACTTGTGAATCGTCTGCACAGCGTTGAAACCCTGGGCTGTGCAAATGTCATATGCTCAGATAAAACAGGAACCATAACAGAAAACAAAATGACTGTTACAGAAATAAATATTCTTGACGAATGCTTTAACGTCACTGCAAACGGAATAACAAATGGAAAAGAATCTGTAAGCATAAACGGAAACAACGCTCTTTCAGAGATCCTTCACTGTGGAATACTTTGCAGCACAGCCACTGAAACAGATGGTGATCCTACGGAAACTGCCATTATAACTGCTGCCGTTAAGGCAGGGCTTCATTCGGAGAAAGTCAGAGCAAAATACCCACGCATTTCCATTGATCCGTTTGACAGTGATAAAAAATATATGAAAGTTAAAGTACGCAGTGGATCAGGAGAAAAAGTCTATGTAAAGGGTGCAGCTGACGTACTGCTTAAAATGTGCAGAAAATGCCTGCAAGGCAGTATGATTGTACCACTTACACCGGAGATTCTGAAAACAATAGAAAAGTCAGTAGGTGATATGTCAGCAAAAGCTCTAAGGGTTTTAGGATTTGCCTACGGAGAAAGTGATGATGAACTGGTTTTTGCAGGACTGTGCGGCATGGAGGATCCACCGAGAGCTGCTGCCAAAGCTGCGGTACGTTTGTGCAGTCGTGCAAGAATACGTACTGTTATGATCACAGGAGATCATCCGGAAACAGCTGCTGCCATTGCTAAAAAGGCAGGTATTACAAGAGCAAGTCACGTACTGACAGGTGCACAGATCGATAAAATGTCCGACAGCGAGCTGGCAGCAGATGCTGACAGGTACGGTGTTTTTGCAAGAGTAAGCCCCGTCCATAAGCTAAGACTTGTAAGAGCATTTCAAGCAAATGGTTCTGTCGTTGCCATGACAGGTGATGGCGTCAACGATGCTCCGGCTATAAAAGCTGCCGATGTTGGAGTTGCAATGGGAAAAGGCGGCACAGATGTAGCACGTCAAGCAGCCGATGTAGTACTGCTTGATGATAATTTTGAAACACTTGTAAGCGCTGTGGAACAAGGACGATGCGTTTACTCAAATATAAGAAAATTCGTACGCTATCTGCTCTCCTGCAATATAGGTGAAGTAGCAACCATGTTTTTGGGATTGTTGGTGGGAATGCCCACTCCTCTCCTACCCGTGCAAGTACTGCTTGTAAATCTTGTAACAGACGGACTTCCAGCAATTGCACTTGGTCTTGAACCACCTGAGCCTGAGGATATGTACTCTCCTCCAAGACGGAAAGACGAAGGCTTCTTCTCTGACGGCCTAATGCAAAAAATAGGTCTAAGAGGCATACTCATAGGTCTGTGTACTCTCGGCTCATTCAGCACTGCTCTGAGCTTAGAAGGTACTCTTGCAGGTGCAAGAACATCTGCCCTCTGTTCTCTTATACTATCCCAGCTTGTTCATGTTTTTGAATGCAAATCAGAGAAAAAAGGTCTTTTCCGCATACGTTATACAAATAATATGAAACTTATAGGCGCTGCTTTAATATCCCTTGCAGCACTTATTGCAGCCGTACAGGTTCCGGTAATGCAGGTTATATTCGGTACTGTAACTCTAAGCTCTTTAGGTTGGATATCTGCTATCGGATTTTCTATTGCAGTGCCTATATGCTCATCCCTTGCACTTTTCCGCAGAAAATCAGAGTGATTGTGCATCGGCAAAGGTGAGTTCCTTGTGAAGAGCCATATTTATTCCGCATGAGATCATTCCTGCCGCATGATCTATAAGTCTGTCAATATCTCTTGGCGTTACCATCATATTAGGGCTGTTCTCCGGTACATCCTGTCCTGTGATGCTCTTTGCAACAGTATGGAGATCTACTACTGTAGGAACTCCTACAGCGATCACAGGCACACCAAGAGTGCTTTCGGAAAGCTCCATACGTTTATTGTCAACGCCGCTTCCGGGACATATACCGCTGTCACACAGCTGAATTGTAGTTCCAAGCCTTGAAAGTTCCGCACAGGCAAGAGCGTCAATTGCAATAACCGCAGCAGGTCTTGTTTTTTCACAGACAGCAGAAATTATCTCAGCTGTTTCCATGCCTGTCTGCCCAAGTACACCACTCTGAAGTACGCTTACAGCTCTCAGTGAACGCAGAAAGTCCGCTTCTCCGTCTATAAGTTCTTTTCTCAAGTGACGTGTTGCAAGAACCTTTCCTGCAGTTCTCGGACCTAATGCATCAGGAGTTATTGCGCTGTTTCCAAGCCCAGCTATAAGAACGCAGCCATCATCGGGCAGAAATGCAGAAAGTTCATTAGAAAGCTCCTCTGTCATTGCCTGATAGGTATCCGAAAAACGGCTGAGTGCATTTGTTTCAAGAGTAAGGTATCTACCTTTCGGCTTGCCTATTTTTTCACCATCAGCATCACTGTCAACTTTTATATCGGTTATACGAAAAGCTCTGCCTCGTACATCACAGTGAATTCCTTTACCTGATTTAGTGTTTTCATCCATTCTTTCAAGTGCAAGATCTGTTCTTATATTCATTATTTTCTCTCCTTAACGATTTTGTGCGTTTTAACTGTAATTGGGGATAAAAAATCGGCATATTATTAAAAAAATAACTATTGCAATATTCTGTAAATCGTGGTATAATATGATTTAGTCATGATGCGATATAACCCAATTGCATCGGCAAATGGTCGTACCATCTTGCAGGGAACGGTACCGTGTCAATTCCGTTTCTATGATATGACTTTGCTTATTGGATATCCACGGGAAATCCGACCATTAAAAACAAGGAGGTGGCACAAATGCCAAATATTAAATCCGCTAAGAAGAGAGTAAAGGTTACTAAGACTAAGGCAGCCCTGAACAAGGCAAGAAAGTCCAATATGAAAACCCTCATTAAGAAGGCTGACGCAGCTTGCGCAAACAACGCTGCTGATAAGGAAGCTGCAATCAAGGTGGCTATCAAGCGTGTAGATCAGGCTTGCGCTAAGGGTCTCATGCATAAGAACGCTGCAGCAAGAAAGAAGTCTCAGCTGATGAAGAAGCTGAACGCAGCTGGCTAAGATATTACTTAGTCTATATTAAAATGTAAAAATTGGGCTGTTGCGTAAAATATCGCAGCAGCCTTTTTGTACCTCAAATAAAATTTATTTTGATTGACGCTGTCCTTTAGGATATGGTTCCTTTTCGTCAGTCAAACCGAGTAGAAAGTCAACGCTGGTATTGTAAAATTCAGCAAGGGCAATCCACACTTCTGTTGGAATGTCCCTCATGCCAAGCTCATATCTTGAATACGTAACCTGCGTACAATGGAGATATTCAGCTAAATCACGTTGATATAAGTCGGCATCTTCACGGAGATTTCTTACTCTTTCGTATTGCATATTGTCACTCCTTTCATGGAATCATTATATGACAAACCAAAATGGTATATTGACATATAAACCAAATTGGTATATAATGATACTTTGAAAGGCGGTATGTTATTATGAAATACCAGAGATATAAAAAAGCCTACTTCTGTTTGTTCTGTACTATGTGTGATACAATTGAGTTAATGGAAAAGATTATGAAGGAAATTGATCCATGCAGTGAGGCTGCAAAGCTGCTGACAGCTGAGACAGAACGTCTTATAGCTGTACAGCAGAAAGCCGAGGAGATCATAATATCGGACTAAATATATCACTAAACACCCAGACCGAAACTTATTTGCAGTGCATTATTTATCTGAGTCATAGATGTAGTATCAAGTGCGCCCATTTTATCTTTAAGACGGCGTTTGTCAATAGTGCGTATCTGCTCTAAAAGTACAATGCTATCCTTTGTTAGGCCACAGGAATCTGCGCTGACTGGTATATGAGTAGGCAATTTTGCCTTATCTTTCTGACTGGTTATTGCAGCAGCAATGACTGTGGGGCTATGCTTATTGCCAACATCATTCTGCACGATAAGTACGGGTCTTACTCCGCCCTGTTCAGAACCTACTACCGGGCTAAGATCAGCGTAGTAGATTTCTCCTCTTCTGACCATCATATATATTCACTCCTATTTAAGAATTATACTCTGTCTGGATTATGCCCTGTTATTATTATTTTATGCACCTTTTATAGATAGGTGCGAGGAGGAATTTTTAAATGATAAAGTTTTCACCGATTTACTTTGATGAACTGGATTCCACAAATACAAAATGCAAATTACTGGCACGAAACGGAGCACCTCATGGTACAGCTGTTATTGCAGCATCTCAGACAGCGGGAAAAGGTAGACTTGGCCGACGCTTCTGTTCTCCGAAAGATGCCGGACTTTACTGTACGGTACTGATTCGTGAAGGATTTGACGCAGAAACGGTATCCCTTATAACGCCCTGCGCCGCCGTTGCTACAGCTAAAGCAATTGAGGAAGTTTCAGGACAAGCTGCACAAATCAAATGGGTAAACGACATTTTCATGGGTGAAAGGAAGCTATGTGGTATTCTTACAGAAGCATCTTTGCCGGACTTTGCTGTAATAGGTATTGGAATAAATCTTCTGCATGATAAAAAAGAGTTTCCAGAAGAACTTCATTCCATTGTAACTTCTATTGAAGAGCAAACCAGTCGAATTATTACACCAAAAGAAATGGAAAAAGCGCTCCTTTATCATTTATCTGAAGAGTTATCACAGCTAAAGAGTAAAAAGTTTATGACAGAATACAAAAAACGCTCTTTTCTTATAGGAAAAGAGGTCGATGTTCATTCTGGAAATGATGTATTCCCGGCAAAAGTTATTGATATTAATGACAATGCTGAACTGATACTTAGCCTGCCTACCGGAAAAATCATAACGCTTTTTAGTGGTGAGGTCTCCGTTAGAATAAGATAAAATTATATGAATATAACAAAAAAGAGCCACAGAAACCTGTGACTCTTTTCTTATAGTAACTTAATTACTCCTTAACGCCACCCAAAGCTACGCCACCAACGATGAACTTGGACAAGCAGAGATAAATGATAACGATTGGAATGATAGACAGAGCAACTGCTGCATACTGCGCACCAGCATCAGGATGCTTATCCTGACCAAGTACGTTCTGAATCATGATAGGCATTGTGTAACGCTTTGTGTTACTCAGAATGATCATGTTCTGTGTATAGTAGTTGTTCCAGTTTGAAACGAATGCAAAGATTGCCTGTACTGCAATTGCAGGTTTCATCAATGGAAGTACAATCTGGTTAAATGTATGGAACTCACCGGAGCCGTCAATTCTGGCAGCCTCGATCAGAGATACCGGCAATGTACTTTCCATATACTGCTTCATGTAAAAGAATGTTACCGGAGCCGCAATCGCCGGAAGAATCAGCGGAATGTAAGAGTTTGCAAGACCCAGAGTACCAACCATAAACTGTACAAAACCTGTAGATGTTACCTGAATAGGAATCATCATTACAGCCAGAATGATTGTATAAGCTGTGTCACGAACCTTAAAGTTGTAAACAGTCAAACCATATGAAGTCAGTGCAGAGAAGAATACAGTAAGAACTGTAGAGCAGCCTGCAATGATCAAACTGTTCAGATAACCAGTCCAAACATTGAAATCTGGGAACTGAGCCATCTCACCCTTGGAAATATTATGGAAGTTTACTCCAAAATCTCCGCCAGGAATAAAGTTGATAGGATTTGTACTCAGATGGAATCTATCATGTGTTGCATTACAAATCATAATCCACAGCGGAACAAGACACACCGCAGCAAGCAGGAGACAAACAATAAAGCAACCAGCGGACTTGATTTTCTGAATTAACATATAATTCTTAGATACGCCGACATTTTCCATTATTCAATTCCTCCCATCTTAGCAAGCTTCTGCTGCTTCTTGTATGCCTTAACCAATTCCTTGCGCTCCTTCTTCTTACGAGCTTCATCAGCGTCACGGTTCATACGGAATACAAAAATACCCAGAATAGCTGTTACAATAAACAGCATGATGGAAGCCGCACCAGCAATACCATACTGTGGACTATGTACGTTGTTACCAACACGGAACTGCTCATAAATAAGTACAGCAACAGTACGCAGATGATCCTTGATATCACCAGCAGCTGTATGATACAGGAATGGGATATCAAACATTTGGAGGCCACCGATCATAGAAGTGATAAGTGTATAAACAACCATTGGCTTAAGCAACGGCAGAGTGATCTTTGTAAGAACCTTACCACTTGATGCACCATCAATATTGGCAGCCTCAAACAGAGATGGATTGATGCCAAGAATACCGGACATCATCATGATCATGGTATTACCAAACCACATCCATGTCTGGATAAACATTACGATACCACGGCTCCATGCAGGACTATTCTCAAACTTAATAGCACTTTCGCCCATATTTCTAAGAATAATATTTGCAGCACTTGTTTCAGAGTTAGAAAGAAAACGCATAAACAAAGCAGCTACAGAAACTGCTGTGATAATATTTGGAAGATACATGATTACCTTGAATGCACCCTGACCAGGAATATGCAGCTTAGAATCTGTAAACCATACAGCAAGCAGCAGGGACAGGAAAATCTGAGGAATAAAGTTACCTACCCAAAGAATAACGGTATTAGCAAAAGCAGTGGTAAATGTATCATGCAGTGCATTTGCTCTACGATCAGCGCCGCCAAAAAGAAGTGTCTGGTAGTTCTCCAGTGCTACAAATTCACTTGCAGCATCACCGTTGCCATGAAAACTCAGGATAAAAGTATTTATGAGCGGCCAGATCTGGAAGAACGCATAGACGATGAAAAATGGGGCGATGAACATATAGCCGTACTTTGCATAACTAATAGACTTAATACGACTTTGTGCTGTCGATGCCATTTCGAACACACCTCTCAAAAATTTAGTAAAATAGTAGTAGAGAATTAGAAATAAAAATAAATATACACCTGCACAGCAGTAATTTGCCATGCAGGTTGTATATTATTGAATTGAAATCAAATAATCGTTAATACAATTATTCAACTGTAACGTCTGTCAGAGACTCAGAAAGCTTGTTCAGGAACTCATCAACGCAAGCATCCTCAGAATCGATTGTGCCTTCGCAATAAGCCTTTACAGCGTTC
>ERZ791837.1007-NODE-1007-length-19734-cov-3.409370_pt1 | contig 19734 bp, 11 predicted proteins | sample MGYA00510292_ERZ791837 | MGnify/ENA primary metagenome ERZ791837 (study PRJEB30046, sample SAMN00715259) | human gut metagenome | study: EMG produced TPA metagenomics assembly of the A metagenome-wide association study of gut microbiota in type 2...
TTCATTGCCGGGGCGGCAGCGGCCATCGCCCAGGGCATCCGGCCGGAAGCGGCTCAGTACTTCATCGGCTCCCACAACTCCGCGGAACCGGGGCACAAGCTCATTATGGACCACATCGGCGTCACCATGTACATGGACCTGGGCCTCTGCCTGGGGGAAGGCACGGGAGCGGCCCTGTTCTTTCCGCTGCTGGACGCCGCCACGCGCGTGCTGTCTGAAATGAAAACCCTGCCGGAACTGGACATCACCGTTCCGCGCTAAATATTCCCTTTCCCTGCACCATGGCCGTCATTACCACCATCCGCTCCGCCTTCGGCTTCCTGACCCGGCTGCCCGTAGGGCCGTGGCCGCTGCAAAACGACCTGAACGGCATCTCCGCATGGCTCCCGCTGGTCGGCCTCGTCGTGGGAGGGCTGGCAGGCGGCCTGACCTGGGCGGCCACCCTGCTCTTCCCCCCTCTGGTCTGCGGCGTCATCGGCTGCGCCTGCTGGGTAGCCATCACGGGCGGCCTGCATCTGGACGGAGTGGCGGACTGCGGGGACGGACTGCCCGTGGAAGTGCCGAGGGAATGCAGGCTGGAAATCATGAAAGACTCCCGCCTGGGCACCTTCGGCGGCACGGCCCTGTTCTTTAACCTGGCCTTCAAGGGCGCCGCGCTGGCGGCTTTGGCGGCCTTCGGTTCATGGGAGCTTCTGCTCACGGCGTGCGCGCTGGCCGGGCTGCTGGCCCGCAGCCAGATCTTCATCGCCATGCGCTTTCCGGGCGCGCGCCCCGGCGGCATGGGGGAAGCCTTCAAGCAGGGGACGCGCCCAGTCCACGCCCTGATAGCCGCCGCCGTCACCCTGGCTGCCTGCGCGCTGGCAGGGTGGCACGGGCTGTACGCGCTGCTTGCCGCCCTGGCCGGTTCCACGGCGTTGCTCCTGTATGCCCGCCGCCGCCTGGGAGGCGTCACCGGGGACGTGTTCGGCTGCACCGTGGAATGCACGGAATGGCTCGTCCTGCTCACCTTCTGCACCTTATGAAAACTCCGCACAAATGCCGCGTTCCGGGCCTCAGCATTGGCTGCACCTCCTTCATCATCCCGGACTACTACGTCCCCGCCATCAGGGAATGCGTCCATTACGCGGATGACATCGCCCTGCTCCTGCTGGAAGCCGGAGACCACGGGGAGGGACTCATTACCCCGGCGGAAATCCGGGAGCTGGCCGGAATCGCCGCAGACGCCGGGGTCAAGTGGAACGTCCACCTGCCCACGGACGGCGGCTTCGCCACGGAGGAATCAGGGCGCCGCTACACGGAAAACATCATCCGCGCCATTGACCTGACTCGGGAGCTGGAGCCCCACACCTGGGTCATGCACGTGGTTACGGACCACATTCCCGGCCCGGACATGCGCCCCCATCTTACGGAGCGTGAAACGGAACGCATCCTCCGCAGCCTGGAGCAAATCACGCCCCACCTGCCCGCGCCGGAATGCCTGGCCCTGGAAAACCTGGAACGCCACCCGACCAACTACCTGGACAAGCTGGTCTCCGCCACGCCCCATTCCCGCTGCTTTGACATAGGCCATGTCTGGAAGGAAGGCCTGCGGCCGGAAGAACTGCTGCCGCTCTGGCTGCCGGATATACGCATGTGCCACCTGCACGGACTGGAAAAACGGGACCACAAATCCCTGCACCACATGCCCGCCGCCACGCTGGACGCCATCCTCCACCCCATGTGGGACATCCGTTTCTCCCCCCTCATCACTCTGGAAGTCTTCAGCCTGGACGACTTTCTGACCTCCCACCAAGCCATGCTGGAATCCCATGAACGCTACATCTCCAAACACTGACGCCAATCCCGCACACATGACGCTCGTCCTGGGCGGCATCAGAAGCGGCAAAAGCCAATACGCCGAACAGATAGCCGCCGGATTCGGGGAAAAAATCCTGTACGTCGCCACGGCGGAGGTGTGGCCCGGAGCCGGTTCCATGGAATACCGCGTGCGCAAGCACCGGGAACGGCGCCCGGCAAGCTGGCTTACGCTGGAATGCCCCCGCCATGTAGCCGCTGCCGTCCGGGAATCCGGACTGCTGGACCAGGTGGACGGCGTCATTCTGGAATGCGTGACCCTGCTCGCCTCCAACACCCTGTACGCCCAGAAGGCCCCTACGGACTACGAGCCGTTCCAGGAAGCGCTGATTGAGGAAATAGAGGCCTTGAAGGAACTCATCCCCCACTCCCCCGTGCCCTGGGTTCTGGTCTCCTCTGAAACCGGCATGGGCATCAGCCAGGCGGACGCGGAAACGCGCCACTACTGCGACGGTCTGGGAATTGCCAACCAGCTTCTTGCCAAAAGCGCGGATGAAGTTTATTTCATGGTGGCGGGGCTTCCCCTGACCGTGAAAAAACGTTAGGACGTCCGGGGACGGTTCCCCTCCCTGTAACCTGCGGCAAAAGGGCAAAAGCAAAAAGTATTTGAACTTCAAAGGACTGTGCATTTTCACATAAAGAAATGCGCCGGAGATTGACCGTGCCGTGCCCCTGTGGTATGTTGGCCGGGCCTTCATGATTTACGGGAGGCGCTTCCGGGAAGCCCGTGGTACGGGCAGGAAATAAATGGGGAATCCGGTGTGAATCCGGAGCGGTACCGCCACTGTATATTGCACGGCTTAAAAACCTGCAATGAGCCAGATCGCCAGCCTCGAAGTATTTTATGAACCGCCGGCGAGTATTCCGGCATTCAGACCATACACATGCATTCATCCAATACGCTCCGCTTGAACGGAGCAGACTATGATGGTCCGGCCTCCTTGAAGTCCGGAATGTTCAACACTCCTGGAAAAACACCGTGCCACGCCAGGCACCGGATGCAGGCTGTGGCTATGACCCTGGCCTGCCTCGGCATGCTGGGAACGGTCCATGCCCAGGATACTTCCAAGGAAAACCTGACTGGCGTTTATGACGCCACGGTAGCCAGAACAGCCTCAGACACGGGCCTGGGAACGGTCTCCGCCACCTTTAACGTGACGGGTTCCAGCAATGTGCGCGGAATCTGGGGAAAATCCGGAACCCTCAGCATTGACGCGATTGCCGGGGACGCCGTATTCAACATCTCCTCCACGAGAAACAACGCCTTTGGCATTGACACCTCCTCCGGAGTCAATCTGGACATCGGCACCCTGGCAGGAACCTTCAACATCTCCGTAGCAAATACGAATGCCACCGGCATCCGGAGCTACGGGAAAATACTCTCCATCGGAACGATCACGGAAGACGCCCTCATCTCCATCACGGCCAATTTCTCCTCCAACGGCATCTATGCCTATCAGGGACGGCTGGACATCGGCACGATGGCAGGCAAAATCTCCGTGGAGCTGGGCACGGGAAACTATGCCAGAGGCCTGTATGCCTACGGAAACACCATGGACTACCAGAGTCCGCGTTACAAGGATGTCAACATCGGCACCTTCTCCTCTACAGGCACCATTTCCGCAGTGACAAACGACGGCTATGGCGCCAGGGGCATCCAGTCCAACTACGGACAGGTGAACATCTCCCGGCTTGACGGGCAAATTACGGCAACCTCCGGCTCCGGCGATACAAGCGAGGATTTTTCCGCCATCGGCATTGAAGCCAGGGAAAACATCACGCTGGGCGCCATGGGAGCAACAGGAACCATCACCGCCGCCACCAACGGCACGGATGCCTATGGCATTTATGCCGGAGAGGAATCCGGCAGCCAGACTCACTCCAACATCACCCTCGGCAATGTGAGCGGCGCCATCCGGGCGAACGCCATGGCCGGAACCGCCGCAGGAGCAGGCTCCACCGGTTCCGTAACTGTTGGAGACATCAACGGCACCATTTCCGGCACCTCCACGGGAACTGCGGCAGCCTACGGCCTGCTGGCGGAATTCTCCCTAACCACAGGAACCATCAATGGAACCGTCAGCGCGGCAACTGCCGGGAATACGGCAGTTGCCCTGATGGGCGGAGCCGGCATCACGACGACCATCGGTTCCACCGGTATCCTCCATGCTGCGGCAACGGGAGCTGACGGAATGGCATATGCCCTGTACAGCGGCGGCACTACGGGCTCCGGTTTCTACACGGAAAACACGACAGACAACATCACCGTCCATGCAGGCGCTTCCATCAGCGGCATCTGGGAACTGGGCGGCTCCGGCAAGGAGGGCTCCGCGGACACCATCACGCTGCTCTCCGGCACGGAAGCTGACCCGGGACTATTTGACTACACGGTGCAGACAACCGTCAACACCAACAAGTCCGATACGTCCACCCACCATTCCTCCGTCACGCTCAATGTGGGCAGTGCGGAAAACAAGGCAAACTGGACCATTTCCACGGAAAAAGCCGCCGGGCTGCTCAACCGGTTCAACGTGGGCTACGGCTCCGCCGTTACCCTGACAGGCAACTCCCAAATTCTCCGTGAAGGGGCCCTCATTAACAACATGGGCACTCTGTCCGGCAATGGCACGCTCACCATTGCGGAAGGCATGACGCTGCTCAACGGGATCCTGGTGCAGAATGAAACGGGAACTGCCCTGGAAGTGGGCTTTGATGGTCTGAACGTGAATCTGGATCTGGCGCAAAACGCCACGGTGGGTGCTACGGTGCTCAACACCACGGATTCCGCCTGGGTCGTCACGCTGGACCAGATCAAGGACGGTATCAGGGCCATGTACGGCTCCAAGGTGCAGGACTTCCAACTGGAAAACTACCGCATGAGCTACCGCCTTCAGGGCCAGGTATTCCTGGGTGAAGGCAAACCCATCGTCGTCAACCCCGGAGAAAGCATCTATGTGGGGGAAGGCTCCAAGGTCATCATTGGAGAAAACTTGCCGGAGCACGGCATCGTGCTGGAAGGCGGGGAGGCGGATCTGAGCCAGTCAGACGCCGTCATCTCCTCCGGCTCCATTAGCGGCACGTCCGGTCATTTGACTCTGGCAGCCAGTGATGAAAAGGAACAGACCCTGAACTGGGAACACTCCGGCACGGTAGGCTACAGCGCCTCTGCCGCCAATGGAGGCGCCTTCAAAAACCTCAATGTCACGGGGGAAGACGTGACGGTGGTAGCCACAGGTTCCTATGCAGCGGAAAACATCGTTATCAGCAATAACGCCACCCTCGTTCTGGACGGCAGGGACGCCAGCCTGGGCGTGGCAGACGGAACCCTCCAGCTGGGACAGGCATTCACACGTGCGGCAAATCCGGGACATCTGGTGCTGAACGGCTCCACCGTCCTGTCCGACGTAGATACCAACAATGGTTCCACCGTATCCGGGTCCGGCACGTTCAAGGGAGAGGTTACCTATTACGGCAGTGAAATCATGATCGGCTCCGAATCCTCCGCAGGCTACCACAACTATGAAGGGGGCCTGAACGCGTGGGGAGGAGTGCAGGAACTCACGTTCATCGTGAACGGGACGACGGCGGCCGACGCCGCCCATACCGGAGCGGACACCTATTCCCAAATGAACGTCTCGTCCTCCTACTATGTGGATGGAGCGCACGTCAATGTGGTCATCAGAGACAACCTGCTTTTCAGCAAGGAACAAAGCTTCTCCCTGTCCCTGGTTAACCTGGACCCGGACACCGTCATTGATCCGGACGGATCCCTGTGGGACCTCACCAGCATCGACCCCACGCTGAAGGGGCGCACGGACCTGGTCACGGACACCGGCTTCACGGTCTCCGACGACGGCCTGCACCTGATCTTCAACGGCAAGGTCAACATCAATGCCGTGAAGGCCCTGCGCGGAGAGGAAGCCTCCCGCATCGCCAACACGCTGTGGTCCTCCGTCCGGGTGGTGGACAGCTTCGCCCATACGGCGGCTTCCCAACTGGACTTCCGCGGACCGGGAGCGCGTAACATCTGGTTCTCCGGGCTGGGGGACTTCATGAACGTCTCCTCCACCACGGGAGCCTCCGGCTTTGACTACAAGGGCGGCGGCTATGCCGTGGGCATGGACTACGCCTGGACGAAAAACTGGATATCCGGAGCGGCCTTCGGCCAGACCTTCGGTTCCTTCCACTCCGCGGACAAGCAATTCAAGGCGGACCAGGATGGACTGATGCTGGCGCTCTACCAGCGCTACCATCGCGACCTGCGCCGTGGAAACAGTGTGGACATTGACGGCTACTTCACCTATGGCAACATGGACAACGACGTAGATGGCACGCTGGGCAACAGCCCCACCACCGCCTCCTGGAACGATGACGTATACGGCTTCGGCCTGAAGGGAACCTGGAACATCCGCGTGAGCAGCACGGATGTGCTGAAACCCTTCGCTGGCATTGAATTCCTGCACGGTTCCCAGGGTGCCATCGGGGAACATTCCGATGCCGGCACCGCCTGGTACCGGGACGGCTCCGTGCAGAACTGGAGTGTCCCCGCCGGACTCACCTGGCAGAAGCAAATCGCCGTCGGCAAGGGCCAGTACCTGCTGCCGCAGGTAACGGTGGCCTACGCCGGAGACGTCTCCCGCCGCAACGCTTCCGTGAAAACGGACGCCTTCGGCACGCCCTTCCGGGTGGACGGCGTCCATCCGGGACGCCACGCCCTGATCGTCCATGCGGGCCTGAACTGGGTCATCTCCAGCGCCTGGAGCGCCGGAGCCTTCTACCATCTGGAACAGAGGGAACACATGACCAACCAGAGCGTTAACGCCACCGTGCGCTACTCGTTCTAAAAGTTCCTTTCCATTCGGAAACATTCCGGAGGGAATCCGTGGTGGGTTCCCTCCGTTTTTTTCGGCAGGCCCCTATATTTCACAGTAAATTCTTGACTCCGAGACCCTCTTGCCGCTTAATTCTTCCACTTCACGTGCCGTCGTGGCGGAATGGTAGACGCGCTCGACTCAAAATCGAGTTCCAAAAGAGTGTGGGTTCGAGTCCCACCGGCGGTACCAATAAATAAACCCTGCAAGCTCAATGCTTACAGGGTTTTCTTTTATACGCTTATTGAACTTCCTGTTTCCAAAATAATCAGCTTTGAGCGATTCTTCATCAACAGCTATTTTCAAATGTGGCAGAAAGCTAAAAATACCTTTTCCTCTTTAATACAAATCTTCCCATACCACTCACCCCATGGATCCTCAAGAAATATATTTCGCCTTAGTTCTGTTTCCTGTTTTCTCTCTTTTTTTACGCTGGATTTTATAATTTTTCATTTTTACTCAGAATAAAAATACCGTTTGTTCGCAGAACGAAAAAAACTTGCCTGAAAATAGAAAAGTTCTTTAGTTATTTTTTTATGGTTACTGAACTCCTTGCTGCTCTGTATTCGTTTCTGCTCTCCACCTGGATGGGATGTTCCACCAGCTTAGCTATCTGTACGGCAGCCTTTATTCACCTTTTAATGGTAAGAAAAGAAGAAAAAACTGTTTAATCTTTTTCTGTGAGGTAGCCCAAAATTCCTACTTATTCTATCGGAACAGTGTCTAATGGACACTTTCGACTCTGTTAAATTTTAGACAGAGGCGTAGACTGTAGCAGGATTACGTATTGCAACTGTACATAGGCAGGGTACGTCCAGTTCCAAAAATCCTCCATTGCGTCTTTTTGGCGTTATGAATACTATCAAGATAATTTTTGAGGTATTTTTTATTAGAAACTTCATTTCGAAAAATCATTCATACCTATATCCTTCTCTACAGGGCCAGCATTGTTATACGCGACCTTTCATGACTTCAAAGAAATTATGCGATCAATAATAAATTTGCATTCTCAGGAATTTGAGTTTTATAATGCCGTTTTATTACCGCTTCTCCAGTCCATTAGTGTGAAACGAATATCTGGTATGGCGTTAACACCTACTTCCGGAACATGTAAAGTTCAAATTAAAACCTCCGGCAAGTGATAACTTGCCGGAGGTGAGTGAGGCTTCAAATCTTAATCCCATTAAGTTATATCTTCAGGATAAAACCTATTATATTTGGGCATTTTCTCAATCTTGTAGACCCTAATTTTTTAGAGAAAATCTATAATGTTTCGAAGAACTATGATTAAAAGCAAGCCTCCAATATAAAATAAAGACTAAAAGACATAATATACCTGTTACCCATAGTCTGCCGATAGGAATATCATTCATGTTTAAAACAAAAAACTCATAACAATCTTTCAAAAAAGCATACAATAACAAGAGGAGAGGAATACCAAGATACCATTGGCAATTACGATTGATAAATTGAAGAAATTTATCACGATTAGATACTTTCCCTTTAACATCTTCCGGTGCTATGGAGAGTATTTTCTCTCCATTCTTTTCTAATATCACAAACGAAGGAATATCTGGAATGGGATCTCCTAAACAATTATAAGAAGGAGTCATTTCATCCTGTAAAAATCCTTCCATTGGTCTTATTACATTCCATATGAGGCATAAAGAAAAAATACACCATTGTTTTTCTGAAGGCATGTTAGTAATGATATTTTTATCATTCTCATTGAAAAAAGGAGAACGTTGGTAGTATCCGCAAAACGAAGCAAACACAGCATCATTGCTCATAAGCAACGTTTGGCGATGATTTCTAAATTTACTTGAATCACTATAGGAACATCCATAAGCCCTGGCCCATAAAAACCTACGGGCGCTATCATCCTGAACAACCTTCAGAAAACCTAATTGAGGATTTTTGAACTGGATCTCTCCATGAGAAGTATATTGAGCAACATCTTTCCCATTGAGAATAATGCTTCCTTTACCCCATGGCATAAAGAGTTTATTTATTCCTTTAGTGGGATTTCCCAATGATTTTTGTATATTGACTTGAAGTTGAGAAGATTCTATGGATACCTTTAGATGACAATTTTGATGAAATGCCTCCATCGAATAGTGACCGCAAATGGAACCATCTTTTCTTAATATAGATCCATTGATTGTCCTCTTCCCCAATACATATTGATTTATTTCATCTTGAAAAATGCAGCTAAAAATATTCATATTCTAATGAGTTATAAGATTTGTGGAGCCCAAGAGCTAGGTAACTTGGAGGAAGTTTTTCCAAGGTTAACACTTAAAGAGTTAGAGAAAACGTATACATAAACCGTAGCATCTGCCGTTAAAGTTATCTCTGATGGCTGAGAGGTAGAGCCCTCACCTTGGAAAGTGCGACATTGTTTATATGACAATTTGAGAGATCCCTTAATTTCTGCACCGACAGAAATATCAAACCACCCTTTTTTCAAAGAAGCTTTTGCTCCTATGATAATATAAGACTCTGCACTTCCTGTGATACATACCTGACCCGTGATAGAACGTTTAGGACATCGCGTTATATCGACAGAGCCGCTGATCCCGATTTTAGCTGTATTTCCTACAGTGGCGCCAGCTCTTAAACTAGCTTCCATTCCTCCAATATTAATTTGTTTATCGATACTGGAAACACTAATCCCTATATTATATTCTCCGCTTACTTCCGCAGTAAATTTAGATTTATCTGATGCGAAATTAAGTTTCATGCCAAAGTTCACTCGCCCTCCGAAAGAGAATCTTCCATCCCCCATCGGCCCCAAAGGTGCACTTTTACTAAATTTAGGTATTTTATAGCTCACCCGTATAGGGGAATATTCCAAATTATCAATAATATCACCAATACTGAATAATCCAAGCATGTCTCTCCTAAGAAATGGAGAATTACCGACAAATCCAAACAAATTCCACCCTCCTTCTTCTTCAATAGGATCCTTATTAATCCACCTACCGTCGCAGGGGTTATAATAGCGGTAATTATAGTAGACAAGAGCAACTTCATCATCACAATACTCACTGCTCCACTGAATGGGTTCAGCCACGCTCCCTTCTGTTGTTACTACACCATAAGGTTTGTAGAGATAGATTGTCGCTATAACACCCTCGGAGTTGAATATCTCCCATACATTTTTGGTTAAGTCAAGGCCATAGGTGTACCACGTACCGTCTTTCTGAATAGCCAGGGGACGAGTAGATACAGGCTCCGTAGGATCCCATGTAATAAGCCACATGCAAGGATGGGAAGAGCGAGTTAGATTGCAACAGGCAATTTGAAGATACCCCCGGTAAAGATAACGCTGATGAAGAGTTACCGAAACCGTCTTTTCTCCGGACTGGCCGGCAGTAACGACTTCCACTTTTTTCGTGGCACGGCGCCCCATGAAGTCGTAAGTACAGGTGACAATAATTACCATGTTCCCTTCTGCCTTCGTGAAAGTCACGGGGCGATTTGCCGCGTTATATGCCACTTTCCACATACCGGTAGAAGTTTTCACCAGCGTCTGATTCCCGTCAGCATCAAAGGCAGGAACAAAAACTTCTCCCTCTCTTTTCTGAATGGACGTGTATTGGTTAAGGTTGTTAGCGCCATAAATAAGCTTCTCCGTCGCTTCTTCAGCGCTTTTGCGATTGCCGATATTGTCGTAATCGTAAGAATAATTTCCACCATCCACGGTTGCCAATGCCAATTCACTGCGGGTATTGTAAACAAAGCTGTCATTCGTTACGGTTCCCTTGCGGGAAGTGCTCCGTGCGAGGGGACGTCCCAAGGCATCATAGGTGTATTCCCGTCCTACGATAGCCATGCTTGCCTTTTTGTAATACATGCCCGCGACCAGATCACGCTTTTCTTCATAGGCCTGCGTGAACGTTATTCCATTTGGCTTCGTGAGTAGGTACAGAAGATTGGTTCCTTCAAGATAGGAAAAACCGAATTGTTTTTCTTCACCTTCGTGCAGGAAACCTGCAGTAGAAATTCGTCCATCCTTCCCATAGTCGGTGAAAACATTTTGCTCTACAACGCCATCCTTGACGTAAGCGTAGCCAGTACTGCGTCCCAGTTGATCACGCGTTTCCGTAATCAGGTGGGTTTTGCCTCCGGCTGCCAGACTGTCGGTTTTCTGCTCGCCGTATTCATTGTAGCCGATGGTTCGCGTTCCGGCGGAATCAGTTACTTGAATGAGCTGGCCGAGATGATTGTACGTATATGTTTGACTGGGGGTAGAGCCATCACTGAAGGACACTCTGGTCAGTTGCCCCGTGAGAGTGTCGTATTCGCGGATTTCACTCGTTCCCCTCGCGTTGCAAAGACGCTCCGGCAGCCCAAGAACATTGTAGGTTTTATCTACATGCGCCCCGTTGGCATAGCTCTTGGAAATTTCCAATCCTGAAGCCTCATGGTAGGTCCAAATGGTGGTGTCGCCATCAGTCCTCCCTCCGGGATCACTGGATAACATTTCCGAGCCGGCCCGGAAAGTCGTCAAAGAGACCAGATGATCCATGGAGTCATAGTCAAAGAGAGCAGGTTGAATGGCCGTCCCCCATTCCGCAGCCTTGCGGCCGCGACCGTCGTAACGATAATTAACGGTGTTACCCAAGGAATCGGTAACCGTGGTTGGTTGATCGAGAGGTTGGCCGTACATGAAACCAGTACCGTTGCCTGCAGCATCTGTGACTAAAACTTTCCGGCCTGCAAGGTCAGTCTGCATTGTAGCTATATTGCCTCTTGCGTCCGTTTGTGTAAGAATCATTCCTGCAACTGTATAGCTCTGGCTTGCCGTAAAAATTACTCCTGCGTGATCTTTCTGTGAGAGCATGACTCCGTCTACCATCACTGCCTCACTCGTGATGTTAGAGGTAGGAACAACGCTCTTTTGGATTCTTTTCGCATTTTCAGCATACTCCTCCCATTCCGCGGAAGTCAAGTTGCGTTCATTGATGTTGACTGATTTTGATACCAACAAAGAAGACATCCGGGAAATGAGCTGTTTGCTGATGGAGGTCAAAGGCGCTCCCTGGATATTATAACGCGTTATCACCGTCACCTGGAAAACCCCTTCGTCCGTGTTTTCTACACTATAGGAATATTTCTGCACGGGAGAGTTGGTCGGTCCCGGGTCTTCCACTAAAGCCAGGGCCTGTCTGGTAACGTTTCCAAAGGAATCATATTCATAGAGCGTGGGAGCCATGGAGACGGCGCCTTCATGCGTTCCCGAATCCCTTTGCGTGCGAATGAGTCGCCCCTTTTCATCGTATTCGGAACGGTCATATAGGAAACCGACAGTAGTCGGCGTCATCTGTACGACGCTTTGGCCAAAGCCGTTGACAAGGGTCTGGGAAACAATGCTGGACTTGTCCGCCAACATGACGGTTTCTCTCAGGCAGTTACGGTTCATGTCATAAACATGGTAGAGCTCTCGCTGTCCCGTACCGTAGTCATGGAGTACGGAGCCATCGGGGTGCCTTTCCGTGACAAAAACAGCCCCTGCAGGAATGGTGACGGTTTCCGTCAATCCATTGTCTTCATATACTGTCGTGGTCATTCGTCCCAGGGTATCCGTTTGGGAAATGGTTCGTCCCAGGGCGTCGTATTCGTTGCTTTCCATAGTGGTCATGGAGCCAACATCCCGGCGCGTCTGCAAAATGCGGTCTACGGCGTCCCGGATATAGGTGACGATAGTTTCCGGAGTGACCACCGTATCTCCGTCATGTACTTCCGAACGAATGGTTTCCACAAGCTGATGGGCTGAATTGTAACCATAGTTAGTAATAACCCCATCCTCATCGGTTTCCGAGAGCTTGCCGCAACACATCCACGTAGCCGTACTGATGCGGCCATTGCCGTGTGTGGTTTTGATACAGCGGCGCTCTTCATCGTATTCATAGGAGGAACTGGAAAGAAGGAGCCATACGTGGCCATCCCAGATGAATTTCCGTTCAGAAATGACGGTATCGTCGGATGCTATGAAACTTTCTTCCTTCGTACTCTGCCCGGGAACAAGTTCAGCATTAACCTTCGTGATAATGGTACATTTGTGAGCGGCGCCATATTCCTCTGCCGCTTCATATTCATACCAGGCCTGTATCCCGGCCATGTTCTGCGTGAACTTCATTCTCCCGGCGGCATAGGGATAGGCAGCAGCTTCTCCGTAGGTTTCTTCCATACTTATCTGCTTCTGGCTTGAACTGGCAGCAGTAACAGTTTTAGTAACCTTTTCCACGAGAGGTGAGTCTTCATATTCATACACTTCAGTACTCAACGTGACTTCCACACCGTTGGCCTGGAGGTAGGACTTTGTCACCCGAACAGGGCGATTGTCATAGAAACGCTTGTCGGCATAAGTGGTGCGAATAATTTTTTCCTTCCCGCCAACCCAAGGTTCCGCTTTCAGAATTACACGGCCTTCGTCGTCATATTCGTAGCGCGTGTAGCCGCCATCCGGGCGGTTGACGCGGGAGACATGGTATTCACTGTTGTATTCATAAGTGGTGATACGTGCAAGAGGTGTCCTGAAGGCCTCCGTTTCACTCACCGTCAACCAGCCGCCATCCGTATATTGCTTCACGGAACGGTTGCAGGAGACAGGCTCTACATCGTTGATACCCCTGATGGATTCTATGCGTTCCACCATCCCTCCGTAGAGCCGGTTGGTTTCAATGGTACGGATGATGGTGTCGTCTCCCGTTCCCTTGGTGATAGTGACTTTGCCGGGTTCTTCCCTGCGGGTAATGGTATGCGCCGGGAGCCCACGCTGCTGGCGCGTGATCACGGTCGTACGTACACCTTCCGATTCATAGGATTTATAGGAAGAAGTTTTGTAGGGAGAACCCGAAACTTCATAACCGCCGTCTTCAAGCACCGTAACGGCAGAGGGAGCGTACCATTCCATGATGAGGGCGCCGGCCTCTCCGGTGCGGGCGCGCATCAAGCCTTCCACGGCGGTATAACTGCTCACCAGGTTGCCTGCATCGTCATAGGTATTTTTCACACTCTGGAAATAATCATCAGCATGGACCACCTTGCCGGAAGCGGAGGTCATACTGACGACAGCGCCGGTTTCCACGGAGAACCGAATTTTCTGCCCATCGGCATCCACCAGGGTCAGGAAAGCAGGATTGCCCGTCGTGCAGGGATCGAGCTCTTCATTCAACAACTGCACACGGAAGTCGCGCTTGCGGGAGATACCCGAAGGAACTGCCGTGGCGGAACCTGCCTGAATGTTGAAATAAAGAGATGCGCCCGTTGGCGGTATGATAGTGATAAGATGAGATGCTAAGTCCAAATTTACCCTCCATGCCCAGGGGCTTACATATTTCAAAGCCCCACAGGCGTCTGCTGTGTTACTAGCGGCTTTTGCCAAATGAAAGCTGAAGGCAGCCGGAGCCGGAGCGGGAGAACCACCCCTCCTCCGGAATTCAGACAGAGGCATGCAGTTTTCTTTGCCGGGATCTCCTGGTAGTTTTTCCACAGCAATAGTGTACTCGTTGCCTTCCGAATCAGTGCAGGAACCGCATTTGCAGCAGATTTCCTTATCTTCCGGCGGGGTGTCGCTGGATGAGGAAGAGTTGCTGATGCTGGACGATGAACCACCGCTTGAGCTGGACGATGAACTGCTGCTTGAGCTGGACGATGAACTGCTGCTTGAGCTGGACGACGAACTGCTGCTCGAACTGCTGCTCGAACTGCTGCTCGAACTGCTGCTCGAACTGGACGACGAACTGCTGTTGTTCGAAGACGAGAACGACTCAGACGAAGAAGATGATGATATATCTTCTCTCGAGCTAGAGGAAGAAATCTCCCCACCACCGGAGGAAGTGCTCCAATCATATCCGTCATTTGAAGAACTACTTGATGACGATGGTGCTAAACCGGAATCTTCTTCATAGGCCGTCACTATTACAGAGTAAATACATACGGATTTGTTGGGTTCGCCAGAAGGCAAGTCGGCATTTTCATGCGTTACCGTGAGCGTGTATTCCCCGGGAATGAGCTTAAAGGAGTCGGTCTTGGACCACTCCTGATGGCCGCCCATCTCTCCGGGATCAGCGGCAGCAGACGTCAGATCAAGCTCAAATGTTCCTCCGGGACCGGAAATGGAGAGCTTGCCCCAGTCGTCCACGGTGAGGCTTGCCTTGGCGGTAGCCCCTCCTTCCGGAACGATGAAAGAATCACTGACGGGAGACAAAACATCTCCTGAGGTGGCGTTTTCGGATTTGCTGTAACTGTCGGACTTCTCGTAAATAACGCGTCCGACATTCTTGTTTGATGTAAACATGTGTTTAGTTTTTTATTTGTTTGTTATTGAGTTAACGGTAGGAGAAATCAGCTTCTGAATGAGTTTGCCGCTCGTTTTTTCAGAAGAAATTCATTGTTGAATGGGCTGCGCACGATGCAGGGCCTCCGGAATCACATCTCCTGTCCATGCCTTTTCCCTGGAGGGGGGACTTATGGACGGAAACGGACTATTTGCGGACAAGAGAAAATATCTCGGGAAAAAGTCCGGAGAGTTCCGAATGATGAAGCAGACGCGCGCGGGGATGCTCCAACAGGGATTGCCGATAAACGCCGGAGAGTTTTCCGTAATTGTTGTCCAGAAAGTATACCCGGCATCCGGCAAACAGGCCTGCAATGCAGATGTGCAGACGGTCTGAAATGACGATGTCCAATCCGGACAACACAGTGAGCAGACCCCGTATCAGGAAAACCTGCTCCGGGGAGCCGTCACCCGTGCCACTCCAGAGATCGGAAATATCCTGCCCCAGGACCAATTCTGCTGGCAGAGCGCTCTCCTTGCCCCGGCGCGGCAGAAAAGCCCCCCGCTGCCAGAAAGAGGGCTAAACGGTCTTTCGACAAAGGTGAAAAATAAGTCACAGGGAAAGAGGATTCCCGCACAGCCTTCCGGATTTTTCCCATGAGAGAAACAGCCCACGGTTTCAGGCAATGAGGAGCCCCCCTCTCTTCCAGATCAGGAGGTGGAGAATAATCCGGGCAGAAGTGAAGCGCCATGTCGTCTGCCGGAAGAAACTGCGCCCTTTCATTCAGGGAGCGGCAATACTCCAGTGAGCGTTGTTCCCGGCAGAAAACCAGATGACGTTCATCCAGAACGTGGATGAAGGAATCCACCTGGTAAAAGCTGTGCGGGAGAATGATGCAGCGTTCCACCCGGGCGGAGGTTAACTTGGCCGCTTGAACTTCAAGGGATCCATAAAAAGGCACAAACCGTCCTCCCCCGCCATACACCACATGGTGATGGGACCCATGCCTCACCGGCAGGTGATGGCGGCGGAAAAACTGCCGTGTGGCCATGTCAATGAGCAAATCTCCCATATTGCCCTCGTTGGCGCAGTATTGAAACTCACCCAGTTCTATGAGAGCAGGCAGAATGGAACAGGAACCGGTCATGGATGTAATAGGAATGAATTATTTGAGATGATAAGAACCATCCGGATTCCGGACGAAAACCTCTTCTCCCCATTTCTCCCAGCCCAGGGTGATGGAGGAATCCGTCTGCCTCACAACGCGGGCCCGGTCTCCATTGGAGACACGGTAGCTTGATTGCCCGTAAATGCGCACCGTATCCATCCATTCCGGATGGATCAGCGTGAACACCATTTCCTGCGGAGAGGAAGCGTTTGCCACATCCACATGCTGTACGGCATCACCCGGTACCAGCCCTCCACGCGTGACAGAGGCATTGGAACGTTGAACCATCAGAAAATGCTTCATTCCTTTCCGGGAGACAAAGGGGGCTATATTGCTGCACCCGAATTCCATCATCAGCTTGTGCAGGAAATTGTCTTCAGACCACGCGATGCGGCTGTGCCCTTCCCCGCCGTAGTATTTCGCCATAATCCGGCGGATGATCTCCGGCTCCGTCTCGCTCTTCCAGACCTGCTCCATCACTTCGCGCGACATCACCAGGGAGGAGCCGAACACATAAAAAGGTTCCTTCTGGGGAGAAACTACCCCGCCGTGCTTGTAAAGCACCCAGCTCCAATCACTGCAATAGCAGGAATACCCGTCAGGCACGGTTTCACAAAATTCGTTGATGGTTTTCAGGTAATCCCGGCAGTAAAAATCATCATCGTCAATCTTGAGGAAAAGTTCAAACCCGGAGGTATCAATCCCTCTTACCGTATCCAGCAGATTGGAGAGCTGGTTACCGTTGGGAAAACAGCGGATGGTGAGCTTTCCCGCCTCAATGAAATGCTGGAACTGGGGAATGATGAAGGTGTTGACAAAGAACTCGGGAATCCCTTTGACGGCTACAAACAGGTGGAAATTGCCGTAACTCTGGTTCATCATGGAAAAAATCTGGCGCTGAAGATCCTCCGGCCTCTTGTAGGAAGACAGGCAAAGGGCCATGCGACGGTTCCGTCCGGGTTCCTGAGACAGATTGATGGAAGATGTACGGGGCTTCTGGTAAAAAAGGTTGTGTGGGGTAATGCGCATGCTGAGCTTTCCTTCCGCACAGGCCGCCTCTATCGTGGTATCTATAGGCAGGCGCCAGTCCAGGAAAAGGTCAGCAATCTTCCGGCGGCTCCGCACTGGAATAATGAGCGCATGCGTTCCCCACACATAGGGAGAATCCAGTGTGCGCGGAGAAGTATGGAGCAGCTCAAAACGCAGATGCGCCGGACAAGTGGGGGGCAATGACGGGCCAGTAGCCAGTTCCAGAAACGGACGCAGTATATCCACTTCCGGATGGAGCAGGAACTCTTCTTCCACGGCTTTCCGGAGTACGGAAGCATTAACGGTAGGGGTGGAGTCACTCTCACCGAAGATGATGAAATCATCATCTTCAAAAGCAGGATCAAGCAGCATCCGGGCAAAGGAAGCGCGCAGGGAACGGACCTTGGACGTATCCGTCCAATCCGGAACGCGGTCCAGGAAAGAGGCAAATTCTTCGTAGCGTGTATCGCGCAGGGAACTGGTGTCCTGTGTAGAGGGATAGGCCACGCACTCGAACCCGAGACTGTTCATTTCCGCGAGACCTTCCATGGTCTCCCCCGGAGTCTGGAGAAAAACACATTTCATGACGGTCAGGCATGTGTGGAGGTTAATAAAGCCAGGAGAGAAGGCTGTCCTGGAGTGGGAGAAAGGCTGAAACCTCCCTGGCGGAAAACACCACCGTCCCGGAAAAGAGTTTCCTCCGGCCAGTCATCCCATTTAAGGATCACACAGGACTCACCGTTAAGGAAATAACGGCCCATGCAGCCGCTCGCCCTGCGCATAAAGCGCCCGTTGCGGAAGAAAAGAACATCATCTTCCCAATCAGGGTGGCAACCTTTAAAAACGCCGATGGGGGTACCATGGAACAGCATCTCTATGTCGTGCAAACGCACCGGGGAACACCAGTGGGCCGTAACCAGGTCGTTCTCCTTGTGCGGCGCAGGGGAGGAACTCATGACCAGCCGCCGTGAGGCCAGCATCGGGACGCCAAGTTCCACTGCCAGAGCCCCAAAAATAAGGTCTTCACAACCAGTATCCGGCACCTGGGAAGCATGAGAGACGAAAAGCTCCACCAGATGGCGGCTCATCAGGTACCCTGCTCCTCCGCTGGGCGACTTGCGTGACTCCACGCACATGTCCCCAATAAGATCATAACGGTCATCGCACAAGCTTTCCAGACGGTCGAGCACCAGATAAGTGTCGTCATCACACTTGAAAAGCCAGTCGAAGTCGTAGTGCTCCAGCGCATACTTATAGAACGCCAATCCCTTGGACGGAAGATGGGCGTAATCATCATTCACCCACAAGGTAACCACGTCATCTTCTCCATCAATGGGTTCCCGCCGCCCAAGGAAAAACTTGCACTCAATGCCCGGAGCGGGATGGGAGAGCCACGTCTCCCGGCACGCCTTGCGCCGGTTGACGGCGTTATTGCAGCTGCAAATACCCACCAGCACCTTGACTTTCTTCCTTGTTGCAGGAACCGGCCCTGCCGGATGTTCCGGCAGATGCCTGTCCAGCAGTTCGCCCACAACGCTGTTGCGGGACACATTTTCCCACGCATCCGGCTCCCGGCGCAGCATCTCTCCCCAGAGATGGATGGCCCAGGCATTGGAGAGCTCAGGGCTGCGCAGATTGCAGTCTCCGTTGTAGCATTTGCGCCAGACGGTATAATGCAGAGGATAAAGCCGCGAGGGTTTGGCTGCTTGTTCCAGCAGCCCAAAATGCTTGAGCGCGCGGGTAAAACCTTCCGGTCCGCAATGCCCCCATGGAGCCTTGCGCCGGCGCTCCGCCACATCGGGAACGGATTTGCCAAAAACTTCCCTGGCATGAATTTCCTCAGGGGAATCCCAGGGAGCGGGAGACGCCGGATCTTCTGCAAGCCTCTGCAATGCCTCCATCATGGGATGCCGGGGAGGGAAGGCAATGACTCCCACCGCCACCAGGCCCGGCTCCTGCATGCAGAACCACGGCATGGTGTCCGGAAACTCGTCACTCAGGCACGCCACGTCCAAATCCGTCCAGAAACCGCCCTCCTGCACCAGGAATACATTGCGGAACCAGTCGGCAAAAGGCGCGAGGCTCCCATTCTCATGATGGAACACAGCTTCTTCAGGAAGAATCTCACGGGCATCCCGGACAAGTGTTCCTTTGGGAACATTGTCGTAATGCGTGTAGGTAAAAAGCTGGAAGGAATGGCCGTGGTCCAGGAAGGACTTAATGCAAAGCTGAGCCATCAGGGGGAGAGTACTCCCCACCCATAGCCCGGTGATTGTTTGTATCTTCATTTTATTTTTTAGTGTGTTGTGTATGAGAGTCATAGTTTTACCCAGTGCGAAAGGTAGACGTCCTGGTAGTCTTCAATCACACCGGAGAACCAATGGCGCGGAACAATCACCTTGCGTGTCTGCCCCAGCCAGGCTCCCCACCAGGAAAAGGAGGAGCAGGAGATGATAAGTTCCTCCATGGCCGTCATGCGGCGCAGGGCTTCACAGGTGTTATTGCAATCAATCTCCAGCGGGAG
>ERZ791837.1008-NODE-1008-length-19733-cov-4.803639_pt1 | contig 19733 bp, 17 predicted proteins | sample MGYA00510292_ERZ791837 | MGnify/ENA primary metagenome ERZ791837 (study PRJEB30046, sample SAMN00715259) | human gut metagenome | study: EMG produced TPA metagenomics assembly of the A metagenome-wide association study of gut microbiota in type 2...
CATAATAAGCAATATGTGGTTTTGCAATAACTTCCGGTATGGGAAGTTTGAATTATTAATATTCACTTTTTAATTTCAAAAATCAGATTTTTGCTCATTGACCATCTGACCCTGCATCGGACCATTGGAGTAGATCGGTGCGCTTTCGCGATAAACAACCGTTGGTGGGATCTCGACCTCACGCACATGGTAATATACGACTCTCGTATCCGCCAGCCGATCATGCAGTGCACGTTTTTCGCGATCCGGTCCGATCATAAAATACCCAATAAAGATAATGATCTTAGACAGAAATCTTCCAACCGTCTCCCGATAAGCCACCTCGAATAATGTCATCTTGCGCTGCTCACTGCTGACAACCCGCAAACGCATTGCACGTTTTCCCAATGTTGCTCCTGTGAAATAGGTGAGCAGGATAAAATACAACACACCGAGCAGATATAGTACAATATCCTTGACCGAATATGAAAAAATAAAATCTTTCACGATAAAATTGTCCGGACTTGCTACTGTCGCAATCCATAGCGGGAACTTAACGACGAGCAATACGCATCCTACGATGATCCAATCAATGATATAAGCTGCCAGACGTACGAAAAATCCGGCATATACCTGATTCTCCGTATTATTCTGCATAATATTTCAGCACTCCTTTTCCTTTTGTGTCGATCATGTCTTTCACAATCTGTGCATCAGACTTTGGTGTTACGTCTTCGGCTGCCTGGAACAGACTGCTTACCAACGAATTCATATCGTTATCCGGCTCATAAAACGTAATGTTCTTGTCGAAATCATTCGTCTGGATAAAATCCTGCTTCTCCTCTTCATAAGAACCAACCTCGTCGACCAGACCATTTTCCTTTGCCTGTTTCGCAGTGTAAATGCGTCCATCCGCAATCTTGCGCACATCGGCATCGTTTATACCACGACCTTCACTGACAATGCTTACGAACTGATCATACGCTTCATCCACTAATCCCTGCATGATCTGTTTCTGCTCGTTCGTCATATCCAATCCGCCGGATCCCATTGCTTTATTAGGTCCACTGGTAATGTCAATTTCCTTGATCCCCAACTTATCATAAAGTCCTTTGTAATTCGTCAGTGATACAATGACACCGATCGATCCGGTCCAGCAATTGCGGTTTGCATAAATCGTATCTGCTGCCATGGAAATATAATATCCACCGGAGCACGCCTCCTGCGCAAAATACGCCCAGATCGGCCGCTTTGTTTTCTCCTTATATTCTTCCAGCTTCAAATACAACTCATCACTCTCGTATACCGTTCCTCCCGGACTATCTACATAAAGCATGATCCCTTTGTTGCTGCTGCTCTTAATCATTTTGTCAATGTATTTCATGTACAGATCATGATTGTAACCTGTGCTTGCCTTCCAAGCATTTGTCTCTGTCGGCCCAATCTCGCCCTCGATATTGATCACACCGATGAAATCTTCCGTTGGCAAAGACACCGAAGTTTCTCCCATCAGATTGTTTACTACGCTTGACACATCACTCTTCTTACTTTGTGTAAACTTGCTCTTCACAATATTTGAAACTACACCGGTCACACCTACAGCAATGATCACTGCACCTGTCACCAAAATACCAACCATTTGTTTTGTCTTCATGGTATGTTTCCTTTCTGAATCCTATGTTTCAAAGATGCCACAGATCACTAAGCTGTGATCTGTTCTAAGTCCTTGCACCCTCACATTAATAGCCTACCTTTTTGCCGCTCTTTGTCATATAACCGCTGATCCTATTTGCCTTGTAATCCGCTTTTTTGCGGGAATTTGGCACTTCCGGGTCGGTTGGATCATAGTGAATACTTCCTGTCACTTTGATCGTTGCCGGCTTACCAAGCGGTCCAGGCTTCTTGCTGTTCCCCTGCTTGATCTTGATCGGTGTTCCGGTCGGCACATAGTCATACAGCCATTTTGCATCGGCAACTGTCATACGGATACATCCTGCAGACGCCGGTGATCCAAGGCGGTTGTATGTGTTTGGATTTAAGGAATAATGGGACTGTCCTCCCACTGCGATTGCATGAAAATAAACATTTCCGACAATGTGTACTGCCCATCTTGCATATACGGTACTTCCGTCCGGCTCATGCATCGGCTTTAAGGTGTAACGCACCGCCTGCCCATTACTGCATACGCTAAAGTTTCCTAACGGTGTATACGAAGAATGTAACGCCAGTGCTCCCGGTCCTGCATTCGTTGATACATCTCTACCAACGGATACCGAAAATGCCTGCACAGGAATATCATAAGATTTCGTTTTGGTATCGTACATATATACCGTCACAACTCCAGCCGCACGATTTAATTCGATCGTATAACGACCGCTTCCTTTTTTCAGTTTCAAGATCTTGGTCAGATTTGTCTGGCGTTCATTGTTAATATAGTAAAATTTATACGTCTTTCCGTTATATTTTTCATAACGCCATCCCTGTTTTCCCATATGTTTCTTGCCAATGCTATAGGACTTCTTGTTTAACAGTATTTTTTTGCCCCAAGCAGTATAGCCATAGGCATAGGCAACATATTTTCCGGTACTCTTGCTCTTGACTACTGCACTGTATTTCTTAGAAGTAAGAACTGCCTTGTAGGTGCCTTGTTTCTTCTTGCCATTTTTGTATACTACAAATGTCACTTTCTTAATATTACCCGGCAAATATGCTCCGGATAATGTAAATTTTGAAGATGCATCCTTGCGAACTTTGATCTTGAATTTACCACCCTTGGCACGTTCGTCTGCCAATGCAGTACAAGTCAGCATCCTGGACACATTGCCTGTATTTTTGTAAACTGCTTTTACTGTATAGAGACCCAGTTTATTTTTTAACTTCTTTAATTTAACCGTGGCAACATATTTCTTGCCGGATTTGCTTGCCTTAGCGGTATATACTTTCTTTCCAGCGCTATTATAAATTGGGAAAGAAATCTGTTTCACATCCGATACACTTTGAAAACCACTCAAAACGATCTTAAAAGATTTTTTCTTCTCCAAAGAAGCACTCTTTTGCACTGTCAATGTACCTGACAACGGTTCTACCTTGTATTCAGACTGTGCTACCGTAATGCCCTGTGACCAATTTTCATTTTCCAGCACGATCTTGGCACACCACGTTCCATAAGCACTGCCTGCCTTAGAAATCTTCTCCGTCCACTTCAGGGAGGAGCCGGCTAAATTCTTAGCTCCACCGATTTCCTTCGCCGTGCTTTCGGATTTATTTTTCTGCCAAGCATACACTTTCACTTTGTTGCCACTGCCGGGTGCGAGTACACCGCCTTCCGGCTCTGTTGACACAAGCTGAAAAGTTCTTGCACTGTCTGTTGACTTGCCGGTGATCAGCATACGCATTCTGCTGCGATGAATGGAAAAATCACATACACCTGCTTTAATATCTTCTGTTCCTACCAAAATATGAACAGAATAGCTGGTGCAAATGTATTTTGCATCTGCGAGTGTGATGTTTCCTTCATAGGTTCCATTCACGCAATTATCCTCGCTGATCCTAATCTGCTTCTTGATCATCGTCTGTTTATTGTCTGATCTTCTTAATTCCATCGTAAATTCAGATTCTCTGGATGGATCAAGACCCTTTACCGTATACGTACATACCCCGTCTTTTCTGTCTGTTGTAGCACTTGCTGTGTGTGTGGTTGCTGCCTGTGTTACTGCTGTCATAGCACTACACGATAACACCATAGCAAGCATCATCATTACCACGTACTTCCAATTGCTGCTCTTCTTTACCCTCATTGTCAATCCTCCATTCTTGCTTTGCACGATCCAAACGTCAACTATGCCGCTGACATTTTACTCGCAACATGTTGAAACATGTTAAATATATATTTTGTCATGTTTCCCACATTCTGTCAAGATGAAGAATCCGCCCAATCTTTCGACCGGCTAATCGTCAAGGGCGATCAAAAAGACGACACTTGCTTGCTTTTTCGTCAACCGGTCACTTGGTATCACCTGTTCGAGATCTTTCGTCAAATAATCCGATAATGACCACGGATTCGACTGCCCATATTTCAATGGCGTTAATGGCTGGCTTGCCTGCTCAGCCAATTTGCCGGTTCTGTCTATTTTCATAAAAGTTGCTACAATTTCGCACATTTTCACACTGCCTCCCTCTTTCGTCACGGCAGGATCCGATGTATCCCTGTAGTCAAATAATCTGACTACCTTGCAGTCATCAATAGCATAGTCATTGCTCATGCGTTTGCAATAATCTTCTGCGACTTTATACGCTGTGTTCTCTAATTTGTCCTCATCCGCCAGGTCTTTCGTTTGTTTTCCAAGCACTCCCGCATCGCCAAAAAATCCTGCTTGAATCAGCTTATCGACATCAACCTGTGCACCCTGCTCCTCGCTCTCACAATTTTGCACGACCATCGATTCTAACCGATAATTGTAGTGATCCAGCAAAACATTGTCGAATACGCCACCCAAATACAACGCAATAAATGCGCACACGATAACGCCGATGATCAGGGTTGCCCGCAAGAACTGTTTGCGGCAGTATGCCTTTTCATATTGTTTGCGACGTTCTCTCTCTTGCTCATCAAAAACATCTGCTTTATCGATAACCGTTCGGGCTAATTTTTCCTGATTTGGAAGCGGTAACGGAATATCCGTCGGGATCGCACTCATTTCCAACAATTTGTCCTCACTTACTTCATCCAGTAATTCTCCGATCCACGGCTCATTGTTGTTAGCTTTTCTACGCTTTGTATGAATCTTCATAATGATCTCCTCCATTCTTATGTCCATCTGCAGTTGTTGCTATGCCAACTGATCATGTTCACTCTGCAGCACCGTCTTTAACTTTTCTAATCCACGTTTCAATCGTTTCTCTACTGCATTTTTGGATAATCCTGCCCGCTGCCCGATTTCTTTTGCTGTCATTCCATAATAATACTTCTGGATCACAATGCTCGCCGTCGGCTCCCCCAAGCCCTTTATCGCCTCGATCAAAAGGCGACTCTCCTCTTTCTGTATCGTTTGCTGTTCCACATTGTGATCCGACAAGGGTTCTTCCCCTTTTTCCAACTGTTCTTGCAGCGAAATTTTATCAAATTTGTCTGTCTTGCGCTCGTAATACTTAATTGCCTGCCTCTCGGCGATCGTCAGCAAAAAAGTCTTTAGCGAACCTTTCGACAGATCGATCTTGTCTCTGCAGCGATATAATTCAAAAAAAACATCGCTGACACATTCTTCAATATCCTCTTTACGAAGACATCCCTGCAAACGGCGCCACGTGATCGAATACACCAGACCACCGTATTGTGCGGTCAGTATACGAATTCCCTCTGCCGGTTTGTCTATTAACAGCGCAAGGATCGTTTCCTCCTGTATCTGTTCCATGATTCCCCCTAAGTCTGCCATTCATCTTGTAATACGCAAATAGCTATGTTCTATCCGGTTACACAATCATATTACCATGTTCTTTCCAAAAACCGCCATCCATTTCAAAATTTGCAATGCAAAAAGACTGCCTTAATTGAGGCAGTCTTTTAATACTTGCAGATTCTCCTGCATTAATGACAAATACGTTACTCCCGCATCAAATTGTTTCTTGGATACGGTATGACAAGACTGATAGGTTTCCACTTTTGCCCCGGTCGCCTCCGCGATCGTATCAGCAACTTTGGAACTGCTCATCTCTACCTGCAGCACAACCGAAATATGCTGCTGTTTGATACGATCGATCAAATAGGCGATCGTATCCGCACTTGGCTCCATATCGCTGCTGCATCCCGGGAATGCGGCACGGTATGTCAGTCCATAGGCGTCTGTAAAATATCGCAGCGGAAAGCGGTCTCCAAAGACCATCTCTTTGTGTTTTGCTCCTGCGACGATCTGACGGATCTGCATGTCCAAATCTTTTAACTGTGCAGTATATTGCTCTGCGCGGTTCAGGTATTCCTGTGAATGATCCGGATCTGCCTTTGCAAAAGCAGCTGCAATCTCATCGACAAGCTTGACACAGTTAAGCGGTGCAGTCCATATATGCTCATCCTGCTCCGTCTCCTCCGCATCGTCGTGATCACCATCTGCATGCTCATGTTCTTCTTCCTGCATGCCTTCCACTATTTCCTCGTCAACAACCTTGACATGATCCATCATTCGCAGTGTTGTTATATCTTTGCCTTCTGCCGCTTCTAATACCTTTGGCACCCAGCTTTCCATTGTTCCACCATTGTAGATAAATACATCCGCTTCACCGATCGTCACCATATCTTTGGCAGTCGGTTCAAATGAGTGTGTATCCATTCCGGCAGGAACGATCAGATCTACCGACACACGGTCGCCACCAATCTGTTTTGCAAAATCATAATACGGAAATACCGTAGTGACAATGTGCAGTTTCCCATCTTCCTTTTTCGTTGCGATCTCACCACAACCCGCCACAAGTGGCATGATCATGCAGACCGCCAGGCAAAAGGCAAGCCATTTTTTAGTTATAGACATGTCCAAACGGTTCCTTCCCTTGTGTCCTTTACTTCGATTCCCTTGTCCAAAAGTTCCTGACGGATCGCATCTGCTTTCGCAAAATCTTTTTCCTTCTTAGCTGCTTTACGCTCTGCGATCTTTTCCTCGATCCAAGCAACAAGCTCCGGATCTGCGCCAGTCTCTCCCTCTTCTTCCGCAAGCAGTCCCAAAGACAATACCTGATCAAAATCCTCGATCAACGCACGCTTGGTTGCATCATTGGTATCTGCCTTGAGTACATCATACAATACGGTAAGTGCCTGAGAAGTATTAATATCGCTTCCCATGGCTTCTGCAAATTTATCCTGATATGCTGTAAAAACGTCCTGATCCACTTCACCTTCTTTGGACAAAGCCGCGATCCGTTTTTGTAACTTTTCGTATGCGATTTTCACATTATCCAATACTTCGTAACTAAATACCAGCGGTTTGCGATAATGTGACTGTAGACAGAACATGCGGTAAACCAGCGGGTTGTAACCTTGCTCTTCCAGAGATGACACGGTCAAAAAGCCACCTGCCGATTTACTCATCTTACCGCGCTTGTCGTTCAGGTGCTGTACATGAAACCAGTAGTTACACCATTTATGCCCGGTATAAGCTTCACTCTGCGCAATTTCATTTGTATGATGCGGAAAAATATTATCAACGCCGCCACAATGGATATCCAAATATTCACCCAAATGCTTCATGCTGATGCAGGAACACTCAATATGCCAGCCCGGATAACCGACTCCCCAAGGGCTGTCCCATTTCAACTCCTGATCGTCAAATTTTGACTTGGTGAACCACAATACGAAATCTGTTTTGCTTCGTTTGTTTTCATCCTCTTCCACATCATCTCTGGCACCAACCATCAGCTCTTCCTCTTTCTGATTGGATAAGACATAATATTCTTTCAGCTTCGATGTGTCAAAATATACATTGCCGCCTGCTACATAAGCATAACCATCGTCAAGCAGCTTCTCGATCATATGAATAAACTCCGGAATGCAGTTTGTTGCCGGCTCAACGACGTCCGGAGTCTTGATATTTAACTTAGCGCAGTCCTCAAAGAATGCCTTGCGGTAAAACTCAGCAATCTCCATCACTGTTTTGTGCTCGCGCTTAGCACCTTTTAACATCTTATCTTCCCCGCTGTCTGCATCACTTGTTAAATGACCGACATCGGTAATATTCATAACACGCTTTACATCATATCCGGCATAACGCAGATACTTTTCCAAAACATCTTCCATAATATAACTGCGAAGATTTCCAATGTGCGCAAAATGATACACGGTTGGTCCGCATGTATACATGTTTATTTTACCCGGAACGTTCGGATGAAATTCATCAATTTTTTTAGTTAATGTATTGTACAAATTTACTGGTCGCATGTTCTGTCCCTCCTGCTCTTCTTAATTCCATGCCATCTATACTTTACAAGATAATACTCGATATTGCAATACAAATAAAAAGGACAGTCAACGCACGACTATCCTTTTTGGAGAAGGTATTTTTGTTACTTATGGGGTGTAGCAAAAACTATATAATGTATTGGGGTTTACGATGGTTAGTATAGCAGTGGATCGCAGTTAAGTGTGCACAAACTTGACAGAAATTCGAAAAAGTTTTTGTGCATTTTGAGAACAAGCAATAAAAAACAGGTCAATTTCCCCAAAATCTATGAGGAAACCAACCTGTTTTTGTAACTTTTCATCAATTTTCCGGTACTGTCTGCTCTTCGCCCGCAAATAATTTTTCAAATTCTTCACGATCAATGCGTTCTTTTTCAAGCAACAGAGCGGCACATTTATGCAAAACTTCCATATTTTCTTTGAGGATTTCCTCTGCACGCTCATAGCAGCTATCAATGATCGACTTCACTTCCTCGTCAATCTTCTTCGCAACATCCTCGCTATATCCGCGGCTCGACTGACCAATCTCTCGGCCAACAAATACTTCGTCCTCGCCCGCATAATTGATCATGCCGACATTTTTCGTAAATCCGTATTTGGTAACCATTGCCTTAGCCTGCTCGGTTGCCTGCTTAATATCCTGTGAAGCTCCCGTCGTAATATCATCCAACACAAGTGACTCTGCGATCCGGCCACCGAGACTGACCGTAATATCCTGCAGCATCTTGCCCTTGGTCAAATACATATCGTCCTTCTCGGAAATCGGCATTGTATAACCGCCGGCACCACTTCCTGTTGGAATGATCGATACAATGTGAACCGGTCCCACATCCGGCAATACATGGAACAGGATCGCATGACCCGCCTCATGGTATGCTGTGATCTTACGATCGTGTTCGGATACGATACGGCTCTTCTTCTCTTTACCAATACCAAGCTTGATAAAGGATTTATCTACATCTTCCTGCGAAATGAAACTGCGTCCATCTTTAGCACAGGCGATCGCAGCCTCGTTTAACAAGTTCTCCAGATCTGCTCCGGTAAAACCGATCGTCGTGTGTGCGATCTTGCTCAGATCAACATCGTCGCCAAGTGTCTTGCCACGCGCATGTACACGTAATATTTCCTCGCGCCCACGCACATCCGGTCTGCCAACCGTTACCTGACGGTCAAAACGTCCCGGTCGCAAAATCGCAGGATCCAAAATATCCACGCGGTTCGTTGCCGCCATTACAATGATCCCCTCATTGACGCCAAAACCATCCATCTCAACCAACATCTGGTTCAAGGTCTGCTCACGCTCATCGTGTCCACCACCTAAGCCGGAACCACGCTTGCGGGCTACAGCATCAATCTCATCAATAAAAATGATACACGGTGCATTCTTCTTCGCTTCTGCAAATAAGTCACGCACACGGGACGCGCCGACACCAACAAACATTTCCACAAAATCAGAACCCGACAAACTAAAGAATGGTACTCCTGCCTCTCCTGCCACTGCTTTGGCAAGCAGCGTTTTACCGGTTCCCGGAGGGCCTACCATCAGGATTCCTTTTGGGATTCTTGCTCCTACATCGGTATATTTTGCCGGTTTATCCAAGAAATCTACAATCTCTTCTAATTCCTCTTTCTCTTCTTTAAGGCCGGCAACATCAATAAACTTCTTTGCATTTGGAGAATCCGGGTCGATCCTGGTTGCCCGGCTCTTACCGAAATCCATCATCTTCGAGCCACTTGCGCCGGCTCCTCCACCTGTCTGTGCGGACAAAAAGGTAAACAGCAAAAACAACGCTACTAATCCAAATCCACACGGCAGCAATACGGTAATGATCCAAGACGGTTTATCCACGTCGTTGATAACATAATTTTGTGCAAGTTTGCTGTCTGTTTTTATAATCTCTTCTACATCTTTTATGTCAGTACAATTAAAATGTTTACTTCGCTTGTTCTCATAATTCGCACGCACAACACCTGTCGGTGTTTCCTCATTCGGCGTGATCTCCACGGAAGTGACCTTACCTGCTTTCACATCCTGCTTGAAGTCTTCCACATTATACTGACTGCCGGTGCTGCTAGTCATAATACTCGAAATATACATCGCTATTCCAATGATCGCGAGTACGAGCACATAAAAACCAGCTCCACCTGATCTCATCTGTCTGTTCATGAACATCTCCTTTTATTCGTCTACAAATTCCACCTCACCCAGATAAGGAAGATTACGATATTTCTGTGCATAATCGAGTCCATAGCCTACGATGAATTTGTCTGGAACGACAAAACCAGTGTAATCTACCTCTACATCTACTTCTCTACGATCCGGTTTATCCAACAATGTGGCAATCTTCAGGCTGGCTGGATTGCGTGCTGCAAGCAGTCCACAAATTTTAGATAGTGTGTTTCCTGAATCGATAATATCTTCCACGATCAGGCAGTGACGACCATCAATATCATCGTCAAGGTCTTTCGTGATCATCAATTGTCCGGAACTTTTGACCTCATTTCCATAGCTGGATGCTGCCATAAAATCCATAGAAACCGGCACGGTAATTTTCTTAGCAAGATCTGCGCAAAAAAAGACACTGCCACGCAAAATACAGATCATATGGATCTGCTTTCCCTCATAATCCTTATTGATGCGTGTGGCGATCTCCGTTACCATCTGATCAATTTGTTCCTTACTATACATTTCATGAATAACTTCTTTCATGATACTCCACCTTTCTCCTTCGTCTGGATATTGTGCGCTAACTGCGCTGTAATAATGTGTTTTGTTGCCTCTGTCACGTAAAAAGCAGCACTTACACGTCCAAGCTCCGGAATCCAGATAATATGTTTTCCCATTGCAAGTACCGGTATACTGCCTCTTTTGTCAACCGAGATTTTAGCATCGATAAAGATACGCGCCAGTGTCTTCGTCCCGCCTGCGCCCGTCAACTGCAAGTAATCTCCTTCTTGCGGGAACCGCCAAACCGGTCCGTTGTCTCTATCAAAATGTCCGCGATCCGCCTCTTTCTCTGTCGGATCAGCCAAAACATCAGCATACATTCTATCACAATCAAACCATTTCGTACAGTCATTTTTCGGAACATTTTGTGGCAAATCATCTCGCTGTGTCAGCCGTAACGTAATTACCATCTCCTGTCCGTTCGAATCCTGTAACACGGTCCGCTCATCGAACCGTAGCGGAATCAGCGTATTGCGATGCACATTTGATTGCATGTCAACCCGGATCCATATCTTGTCATAATCTTTGCCTGCTCGCATGTGATATGGAAGATCCAGCCGTTTGCCGGTCGCGCCTTCTGCCAGCCGAAGCAGTGCATCAACATGCACTCTGCCGATATCCTTTCGGCTTCCACAGACCTGTTCCATTATATGCATCAACAGTTGTCCCTGCAAATATGGATCGACCTGTTTCCACTCATCCACGGAAAAACAAAAGGTATCTCCATCACGATATACCAAGCGTTCATATTGTTCCAACATTTGACGCTCTATATAATCCCACGCTCTTTGACAATCTTCTGCCAGTTCCACCAAATGTCTGCGCGCCATCGGCTGTATTTCCTGCTCTATATAAGGAAATACCCGGTTACGGATCTTATTACGCGTGTATTTTTCTTCTCGATTGGTGGCATCCTCTCTCCAACCGTCCCCGTTTTCCCGAACTATCTGCTCAATCTGCTGTCGATCCAGACACAATAACGGTCGAATAATATTAGCGCGCCCGGCGCGCATTCCGCACACGCCCCGCAAACCACTCCCCCGCAAGATCTGCCATAGAACAGTCTCAGCCTGATCATCTCGATGATGCGCTACTGCAATTTTGTCAAAATTCAGTTCTTTTCGCACTTCTTCAAAACACCGGTAACGGTAATTACGGCCTGCCTCTTCCTCCGATAATCCCTGTTCTTTGGCAAGCTGTGGAATATCCATTTCATATAGTCGAAAAGAAATGTTATATTTAGCTGCCAGTCTCTGTGCAAAAGCCGCATCTTCATCTGCTGCCGTTCCTCGGATCCCGTGGTGTACGTGTACGCAGACAAGCCGAAGCTGCCACTCATTTCTTAGTGCCGCTAATACCTGCAGCAGGCATACCGAATCCATCCCACCGGATAAACCGATCACAATGCCATCTCCGTTCGTTAACAGCTCATGTTCTACGCAATATTGATTTATCGTATCGTATACTTTCTTCACGTTTTGCTCTATCCTCTCTATTTCTGTGTCCGCAAATTATCAATGATTTCCGTAACGATCACACTCATATCGTCCGGCACACTGCCGCCACACTCACAGATTGCTTCTTCTAATAATGCATCTGCGATTTCTTCCGGGGGGCGTCCCTGCCACTGTTCCATAAATCCGGCCAGCCCGTGTTCCATACCGGGCAGCATATCTGCTACGCCATCTGTCATCATTATAACATAATCCCCTGCAGATATGTCCATTTTTCTTGTATACGGGATTACATCCTTTCCGGCTCCGATCGGCAGCGCCTGGCCTTCGACACATGTAATCTCCCCCTCATGATACAGATAAGTAGCTGTTGCACCGTTTTTTAACAACTGACAATGCTTTTTATATAGGTTCAGCACCAAAATATCTGCCGTCACATAGCGCTCTGTTTCCTCACAGGATAAATACACGGAATTGATCAGTTTAAGTGCAGAAGTCTGCGAAAATCCCGCCTCCGCCATCTGCTCCAATAACTCGATCACCAGACTGCTCTCCGAAAAAGCATCCTGCCCACTCCCCATCCCATCAGATAATGCAATAAGCATCTCCCCGCTTGGTAAAGGCAAACAGGTAAATACATCTCCGGATACTTCTTCACCATCCTTGACTCTTCTGGAAACACCCGCTTCCGCCACCAACGGCGTATCCTCTTCAAACACAAAATATGTCATATCACGGCTGACGATCTGCCTGGACTGCTCTCCTACACGAATCGGTTTTTGGAGCACTTCCTGCAATACGGCAGCAACCTCTTTGGCAGTAACCAGCCGGCCACGCACAGTACGCGCACGCATATGTATTTCCAGCCTTCCATCCCTTTTCTCGTAAAACATGATCCCCAGCGCTTTTACCCGTTTTGCCTGCAGTTTCTTGCCTACCTTTCCTGCAGCATCTGCCGGAAGATCTCTTGTGCGTTCCATCTCTTCTGCCAATCCGCCTACCAATTTGCCAACTTCCTCCATCTGTCCTGCAATGACCTGTCTATTCTCCGACATTTTATTTTGTACGCCCATCATCATACGTGCCATCTGCAGATTTTGATTTGTCTCCGAAACAAAACGCTCTAAATGTATGCACTCCCGCAGAAAACGTGCCGGCATTTGTTCGGGCACTAATATCCCCTGTTCCTGTGCTAACAGCAAGGTTCCAAACATCTCTGAGCTTGCAAGCTCCAACTGTCCCATACAATTTTCGCGATTTTCACACCGATCACAGACCTGTTCAGAAATGCCATCCATAAACTCGCGCATCTCATGCCTCGTCATACGAAACTGCTTATCTGACTGATTAGCTAATGCTTTGGATAATTTTTGAAACGAATCTGAAAATTCATGGAGTCTGTGCTTCATAAGCTCTTTCCATTCATTGCCACTTTCCATCGGATGCAGATACAATCCCACTAAATACCCTGTAAATGCAAGCAGTATCCAGATCATAATTTCCGTCAAAGATAGCTTTGTAAACGACTCCCGCGGAAATCCCCATAATGCGGCCCCTGCAAGGACCCCCAAACTGATGACCTCCTCTTTGCCCGGTCGCGATTCTCTGGTCCCATGCAGCAAATACACAATACCTCCATGAAAAATTCTTGTGACAGCAAGCATCAATACTGCTTCAAGCGTTGCCAAAAAAATACTTGTTCCACTATACGGAACAAGCAAATACCTTGTTCCCGACATGACCCATGTTGCCGCTGCCAACAAAAAGGCGGCATGTCCCATCTTTACCGTTATCCTCCGCCTTTTCAAAAAGTCTGCAGCCAGCCACAGCGCTAACATTCCGGCCCCATACGCCAACACCGTGTCCAATGCAAATACGGTACTCATCCCCAGTAATATGGTAATGGCAACCGGTAATACGGCGCCACCCTCTGCAAACCCTGCCGCAAAAAAGGCAGGCGCCACCGGATTCATTCCGTAAATAGACACTCTTCCCAGCAAAAAGCCGAGCAACACCTGCACTAACATTTTTTTCTGAATTGTTTTCATTGCACACTACTCCTTATCTTGCCTGATTTTTCGGGATCAGACTGCCTGTCCCGAACAGCGTGAGACAAAGTATAGGAAACAATAGTTGCAAATTTTGTCAAATCTCAGTACCACGAAAAAAAAGAAATCGACACCGCGCCCTTCGAAACGACGCTGCTTCATTTTCTAAGATAAGGGCAACAGAAAAAGCCGGCTCACGCAGAACCGGCTTTCCCTGTTTTGGATCCTATTCCGTTCCGCATTTACAAAACACCCCTTTTGCAAATGCTTCACGAAAATCGGTTAATATAAATGAAGGCGTAGAATTCGAAATCATTCAAGATCATTGCTTTCTAATCAGTAAACCCTATACATGATCTTGTTTTTACTTCTCAGGCTTAAATACAATCTCCCCTTTATGTACAAGCCCTAATTTCTCTCTTGCAATCTCCTCCACGTAATCATCTGTCTTAGCATGCTTCTTAAACTCTTTAATCTCAGCTTGCTCATCTTTAAGTTCGGACTTTTGCTCTTTAAGCTGTTCAATCTGCTTCTGATAAGACTTACTTTGTGATTTCAGTGTAGCGGTCTTATATGTAACTGTACCGCACAGTACAAGGCAAAGTACAATGACGCCCGCTAACGTGAACGGACTCAATTTCTTTTTCCCTCGTCGCTTGCCACGACTCGCTGACATCTTACAACCACCTCCACATACTTATCACCGCAGGGAATCATTATAAATAACTACCCCATCAAACAGCATATACATTACCGAACTATATTCTGTGTACAGCTCTTCGCTGACATACCATATATTGTATATCCCTTTTGACAAAAAACGCAGACTCTCAATCGTCTGCAAAACCGTACATTTTAAGAAGCTGCTCACTTCTTACTTTGTAGTAATATTATAACTCTTTTATGCGGTTTTCGCAACCCTTTTTCGTGAATAGATCACCATTTTTAGCAATTAAGACAGACCCTTCATTTCTGAAGGGCCTGCCTACTGTGCACGTCACCGCATAACGCTGTGAAATACTGCTTTTTATTGTTCTGCTTTCACATAATCCTTACCATCTGATGTATAAGCAAGATCTACGATCTCAACTTTAACAAAATCTACACCTAAATACGTGTTAGATGTAAGCAGGATGATCGGATCGTTTGCAAGATACTTCGGATTCAAATGAAGTGCCTTACCCTGCCATGCCGTCTCTGCAAGGATTGGCTGGTTGTTCTCATCCAGTTTTGGTAAAGAATCGCTAAATGCCTCACCTTCCTTGCTAAAGTAATTCACTGTGGATGGCAAAGCTGCAATCTGCTCTTTCGTATACTCGCTGCCGGATACTGACTCTACCTGCTCATACGTAGACTCATACTTCCACTCAAACGTATCGTCTCCCTGCCACATTCCGTTCGTGTATACAAGCTGCAGCTGTGCAGATTTACTGATCATGTCGTCATGCATGGTAATACGAATACCAGGCTCTTTGATCTGTGACCAGTCACTCTCACCTTTGCCATTGACTAAGTTGTAATGGGCGTGCCAGCGATATGTATCACTGGAAGCTTCCAACTTAAGATCCGGATAATTGCTGTTGGTCGTTGTACTTAATGTTTCAAACATAGCTCCTGTCGTATTTCCAGCCATTGTCATAACACTGTTTTTACCAAATACTTTCTGCAGCTCATCGTAGTTGACAGAACCTGAACCATTGGTGTTACGCATAAAGTTACCATTCCAGGTTGCCACAACAAGCGGATCCTGATTTTCTGCTACCGGATCTTCCGGCTTACCGGTCATTGTAGTAAGCTTCGATGCAGCTTCTTTCAGGGTAACTGTTTTGCCCATAACATCACAGAATACCTGTCCAATATCCTCATATACAAAGTATGCATATGCTGCATTGCCTGTTCCCTTACGATCTACAATACCACCTTCGTCCCACATTACCGGAACTGCACCGTACTTCTGGCAGCTCTGGAAGAACTCCTTGAAGTACTCTGGGATGCCGTCCTTATTCACAGATACACAGCCAAATTCGCCAAAGATCACGCCGTAGCCTTTGCTTATATAGGCTTCTTTGATCGACTCAAAGTCTTCCGCCATCGCTGCATAATCTTCTTCGCTGCCCCAAGTATCCTTAAAAGTAGAAGTCCCCTTTGGGGTTTCATAGGTTGCAGATGTCTTTGCAATACCCCATCCAAGCGGATCGTAATAATGAATGGATACAAACAACTTGGAGATACCATTTTCGCTTACATCGGTAGGCATGGTATACGTGTAATCGTCGTTTGGTTCCGTCGGGTTGTTGGTATATTTGTCACCGGCCTTGTTGGAATACTTATCACCACAGGTCTGATGAAGGTTCGTATCATAACCCGGGATCAACAGCATACGATAATAGTTGTTGTTCTTGGTTCCATCCGCATTAATACCGGATTTACGAATAATATCAACAAACTTCTGATTGATCTCATTTGTTAATGCATACGTTTCCTTGCGCGTTAAAACGCCCTTGGTACCGCCGGTACCTTTCCAGTTGTCATTTAAGCGCTCACCCAATTCCTCATTGGCTCCCTCGAAGATCAAACGGTCAGAATAATCAATATAACGATTAGCGATCTGTGTCCACATATCTTCATATTTCTTCCAAGCCTGTGCTCTTACAGACAAGTCCGCATCACCGAACATGCCCCACCACTGACCATCCCAATGGTCGTTGATGATAACATACATTTCCTCGTTCAAGCAGTAATTGATAACTTCTTCAACGCGGTCAAAATATGCTTCATTAATACGATAATATGTACTTCCATCGCTCTGTTTCTCCTGAACCATCATATTGGACCAGGCGATCGGGATACGGATCGTATTGATGCCATAGCGTTTCAAGCCGGCAAATAACTTCTGCGTAGATACCGGGTTGCCGGCATTTGTCTCATAGCCCTTTACCCAATCTGCATCTGTCAAAGCTGCTTTCTCTGCATCTGTCATAGTCTCGATGCTTCCTGCTCCGGTCTGCTCCAAAGAGTTACCGATGTTCCAACCCATTCCCATTGCCGGGGTAATATCCTGCGCAGACAGGTTGGTACGCATCATTCCGTTATCTTTTGTAACTGCTCCATAACGTGATTTGTGCTCTGTTGTCAAGTTGCTGTCAGATACTTTACCGTCAGCCACAACATTTGCCGGCTTCGGATCAGCCTCCGGTGTACGTGCCGGAACCGGTGTCTTCGTTACCGTTGGTGCCTTGGTTGCAACCGGCTTCTTCGTGGTTGCCGGTGCCTTCGTCGTAGTCGGTTTCTTGGTTGCTTTTGCAGCCGCTTTCTTCTTCTTAACGGTAACTTTAGCCTTCAATACTTTTTTGACTGTCTTTTTGCCTTTTTTGTACTTAACAGTTGCCGTTACTGTTGTCTTGCCAGCTTTCATGCCCTTAATCTTACCTGACTTACTTACCTTTGCAATCTTTTTGTTCTTAGATTTCCATGTTACTTTTGCCTTCTTTGGTTTGTTTTTGATGGTTACTTTCTTAGAAGAACCTACCTTAACAACAATAGACTTGCTGCTAATCTTTGGTGCTTTCGCCTTTGCCTTTGCCGCAGATGCGATCGTAGACACGCCGTCAAAAGATAACATCATTGCCAGTGCAAGGATACACACAACTGCTCTTCTCATAAACCTGTTCCGCATAATCATTCCTCCTCTTTTTCTGCAATTCAAAAACCCTGCTTCGTCCGCACTTTGCCGAACTCCGCAGGATTCATTATAACATAATTTGTACAAAAAATATAGTAATTTTATAGAATTTTTGTGGTAATTTACTAGTGTTTTCTTCCGTTTTTCGAGGTTTTCTGCTGAGAGCATGATACAGCGCTACGCAATTTTAAGTATAATACACGCCAGACTCTCTTCAGTTTATGAAATACTGCAGCACAGTGACGCCGCAATTTCGTTCGTATCGGTGCAAAGATCCGACAAAGCATACGGCGGACCGGCCTGCTAATGCCGACCTCATACAACACGATCCCACTAAGCAGCGCAACCACACCATACCATCTGATCTGTCCATCGTGCATTTTTAAGAATAAAATAAATGCCGGAACACTGGCAGCGCCCCAAAAAAACAGATCTTCCACAGCGATCCACACGGCGCCATGCGGCACCAGCCAACGAAACAAACGCAAAACATCATATCCGGCCAAGATTGCCATTCCCCCGCACATCATCCACAAAATGAATCGCAGTTGTCCCAGTATCACTTCCGTCATTGAAACATTCTGCTCAGAAAAGAAGCTGCTTTTTTCTGAGTTTCCTCCCTGTCAGAATAAGCAAAACTGTCGATCCGCCCATCAATATCGATTTCTCCCTTCTCCAAAGAAAGGCGATTGACATGCAGCTCATCTCCTTGGATCAGCAGAACGCCCTGTTCCGTCTCCAAATACACTTCCTTGGCGTCAAAAGACAACACATCCCGAACTCCGGATAATACCGCAGACTTGCGTGCATTCAAATATACTTTATGTATCATTCTGGTCTTATCTTCCATTCGTCTTTCTTCCATAATAGGTTACATTCCTTTCTCAGTCCGCAAACTTTGCTGTGATTTCGCACTTTGCCGCCGGCATGATATTTACAGCACGAATCTTATTCGCAGCCGGCTTACCAACCACCCTCTTTATCAGCTGGCTATCCAACCACTCCTCAGCAGCCGGTTTACCAACCACTCTTTATAATGTATGAGGACATGGCTTTATTTATGCTAAGACCGATATGCAGCAAATGTAACCTATGAAATTAATACAATACGATATGATGTTTTGGAGCATGTTATGCAGGGAATTGATTTAAGATCACAATACCTTATATAACTCTCTTGCCTCATCCTTTTTGTAGGTTTCTTCGATACTCAATACTTCAACCTTAACGACTTTATCACCAAATGTGATCTCAATAATATCGCCTACTTTTACATTCAGCGATGCTTTGGCAACTTTGCCATTAACCTGAATACGTCCGGCATCACAAGCCTCATTGGCTACCGGGCGGCGTTTGATCAAACGGGAAACTTTTAAATATTTGTCCAGTCTCATATGTTCACTCTCTCCTCTTATATTAAAATTGCAAAACCAGCGCTTTGCGATGATGTCACGCTGCTTGGCAGCAATTTCCATTAATCTTTTTTCCTTTATAGGAAACGACAAGTTCCCTATAAAGGAAAAAAGAGCTGCATTTCTGCAGCTCTCCAGTGATTACAAATCCAAAAATCTTAGTTTACAGCATCCTTTAATGCCTTACCAGCTTTGAATTTAGGAGCCTTAGATGCCTTGATCTGCATCTTCTCGCCAGTAAGTGGGTTTCTACCCTCACGAGCTGCTCTCTGAGCTACTTCGAAAGTTCCAAAGCCAACTAACTGTACTTTCTCACCTTTAACTAACTCTGCTGCAATAACATCTGTGAAAGCCTTCAGTGCCTTCTCAGCGTCTTTCTTGGAAAGTTCTGCCTGCTCAGCAACTGCTGCGATTAATTCTGTCTTGTTCATTTGTTTTATTTCCTCCTAAAATTCATTTCAAAACCCGCGGACAAAGCCTGCCCGAAGGAC
>ERZ791837.1014-NODE-1014-length-19646-cov-3.785871_pt1 | contig 19646 bp, 12 predicted proteins | sample MGYA00510292_ERZ791837 | MGnify/ENA primary metagenome ERZ791837 (study PRJEB30046, sample SAMN00715259) | human gut metagenome | study: EMG produced TPA metagenomics assembly of the A metagenome-wide association study of gut microbiota in type 2...
GGACGGAGAGGTCCCCCCGACCCGTCAATCCGGGGAGCGTATCAGGGAATTTTTAAAAACCTACCTGCCGCAAAACCCGAAAGCCGTTGAATGGATTCAACAAAACTACAGGTGAAAAACAGGCCACGCCTCATTCCCTGTCCTCCAGAGCCCTTTCCGCGGGAAAAGGGCGTTTGCCGGATTGGAGGGCTTCCCGCACTTCCCGGACAATGTCCATCATCTGCTCCGGGGAAAGCTCCTCTTTACCTTCCACCTCTTCATCCACCAGCGCTTTCATTTCCTCCAGCAGATGCTCCGGCTCCAGCCGGTAATTGAGCAATACCCGGAACAGTTCCCTTCCGGCAGCCTGCAAGGGAACGGAGGGAAAATCCCGCACGCTTTTCAAATCTTTTTCTTCAAAGGAATTCAGAAGCTTTGCATAATTGCGAAAGGCGCGTTTGAATTCCTCCGGGCATCCGGCCATATCCACCGCGGCAAGGTACCGCCGGAAGGAAATCTCCGCCTTCAGATGAACGGCGTCCTCCCCCGTGGATTCCGCCAGCCACGTTTCCTTCTGTTTCAGGTTCACCAGCAGGAGGGCCTTCCGCATGGCTTCCCTCTGCCTGCCCTTGGGTCCCTTCTTCAATTTAACCAGGTCCAGGTCCAGCTCTGCGGCATCCGGGCTCGCCACATCCTGGGCCGGAGACACTCCGAGAGCCGCCGCCATCAGGACGAACGGCAGCCACTTCCTCATGCATTCCCGGATATGGACCATTGCGGTCAGCAATTACATGAAAAGCTCCGGGAAAGCAATCTCAATCCAACGGCTCCGCAGATAAAAGAGCCGGCTCCATCACGGCTGTTTTTCCCCGCCTCCCAGCCGGGAAGGCGGAAAATTCCCGGCGGTTACTTTGCGGACATGGAGAAACAGGATGCCGGAATTTCTTCCGGGGCGCCCCCGTCCCGCGACCACATCAGCTTGAGCCCGGCCTTTGAAGCGCCCGCCCCATGCACGTACCCGATGCTGACGGGGTGCGCCCCCTTTGCCAGGGGCACTCCCTTCTTGCCGGTCTCCGGGCTGCATTCCGTCGTTCCCACGGCGGAAGAGGAATCCGCCCGGTCTCCCGGCTTATAATGGAAATCGGCATCCACCAATTGCATGTCATGCAGGCGCACAAAGGATTTGGAACCTTCATTGGAATCCGTTTCCAGGAAAAAGGTATAAACTCCCGTTTCCGGCACGCTCAGAAACCCCTTCCATTCCCCGCAAAAAGGCTGTCTGGAAATGCCGTCCGGAACAAGACAACCGGAAGTCTCCGTCACCGCAAGGTTTTCATACCCCCTGACCGCCTCCGGCTTGGGCACCCAGGGACACGCCTTGGAGGAAAGAAGCCTGAACGCCAGTTTTCCGCCTACTTCCCCGCCCTTCTCCAGAGGCGGCACGGGGACGGAATCATAAGGCCTGCCAGCCAGACAGCCGCGGACGGAGTTGTCATAGTCATAAATCCTCCTGACCTGCAATACCCTTTTCCTGAAATAGTCCCCGTATTTCCTGCCCTCCGGCGTCTCCGCCAGATTGCGGGATTCCCTGGGGTCTTTTTCAATATCATAAATCTGGAAGGGATCCTCGTGGGAACGGATATTCTGCCTGACGCCCTTGTACCTGCCTGCATAAATAATCTGCTGCTGGAGCCTGGAAACGTTCCGGTGCTCCGGAAGGAAGTTTTTATAATTGGGCGTTTTGCCCTTCACGTTATATTCCACATAAAGAATGCCCGGCTTTTGCTTTCCTTTCCCCGTGAGGGTGGGCAGGATGGAGACTCCATCCGTTTTTGCCGGAACCGGCATCCCTCCGGCCTCTGCAAACGTGGCCATCCAGTCATGGAACTGGCTGGGAGCATGGCTAACGCGGCCTGAAGGAATGGCCGCCGGCCAGCGCACAATAGCCGGAACCCTGATGCCGGCCTCCCAGGTATCCCTTTTGATTCCGTCAAACGGGCCATAAGACTCGAAAAAGTTGGGGTCCTGCGTAGGGCCTATGAAACTGCCTTCATTATGGGGGCCGTTATCGGAGGTAAAAACCACGATCGTGTTTTTATCTATTTTCAAATCGGAGAGGAGTTTGAGCAAATCCCCCACGGCATCGTCAATCCGGGCTATCATGGAAGCATGCTTTTTTGCTCCCTCCGGCCATTTCTGGGAGGCATACCGGGGATAAACGTATGAATTGCGCACGCCGTTGGCCGTATTGATCAATTCCCCCTTTTTACCCAGCCACTGCAATCCGCCGTTCAGGCCGCCGCCGGCGGGATAGGCTTGCGTGGGTACTTCCAGCGCGGAGTGGGGAGCGGTAAAAGTCAACGCCAGGAAAAACGGCTGGCCCCTTGATTTTTTCCTGTGGCCCACGATCCATTTCTTGGCACGGGCCGTAAACAAATCCGTGGAATAGGAATTCGTACAGGATTTGGTGATGTTTTCATGCATGTCCCAGATCACGTTGGTACCCGTCTGGGAACGGCGGTCCGCGGGATCATCCGCCGCATAGTGCCGGTGCGCTCCGATGTGGTCCAGATGGCCGAAGAAATAATCAAAGCCCCTTTTGTCGGGAAAAGCTGTGGACTCTCCGGGATTGCCTCCGCATTCCGTTCCGCCTCCAATCCCCCATTTGCCGATCAGCGCCGTTGCGTATCCGGCTTTCTTCAACATGGCCGGCAACGTCAGCGCATCCTCCAGGGGCATGTCAAACGTATTGTCCCTCACCACGCGGGCATGCCCCTGATGGACGCCGGAAAACAGCGAGGCGCGCGAAGGGGCGCAGACGGGAGAACCCGCATAATGCCTGCACAACTGAATTCCCTCCGCAGCCATCCGGTCGAGGGCCGGAGTCTGAATGGCGGGCTTCCCTTCACGAGCACGGCGGTTCTGGTGGAACACCCCAAGATCCCCCCAGCCCAGATCGTCAACCAGGATAAAGAGAATGTTGGGCCGTCCCGGCGCAGGAGCGGGGGCCGCCCATCCCAGGCAGCCCGAAAACATCAGAAGCAAGGCAAGAAAACGGGAGAACGGCGCAAACATGACGGATTGTTGTACTTAACGCCTGCCGTGTTAATCAAGCTGAAAGACCGCTTTCATGCCATCCGGGGAGATTGACGGGCATCCGGACGTATGCGAAAAAGCCGTCTATGCTATTCGCAGTAGTGATATTCCTTTCCGTGGTCGTGCTCGGCGTCATTGCCGCGTTGCGCTTCACCAAGGGGGTCATTCCGCTGCGTACCTACGAATCGCGGGAATTGCCGGGATTTCCGGGTCCGGCGGGGCTGATTCACCGCCTGGACGGCGCGGAGAAGCGCCAGAGGAAACTGGCGGAGGCCCGCTTTCCCGGCGTGGATGAAAACGGCCTCATCAGCCTGCCTCCCGCCTGGGAGGGCAAGGTGACAGCGGGGCGCCTGGCCTGCGTGGCCCACACCTGGGCCATGAGCAGCTTGGTCAGGGAAGACCCTGCGGCGGCCAAAGCCCGCAAGACAGCCTCCGGCCGCGCCATGATGATTCCCTTCTTCACAGCCCTCATCCTGCTGGGGATGCTGGCCACCGGGCTGTTGAAGTTCCAGATTGCGCTGGCTATCGGGCTGGCCTGCTGGGCCTTCTTCACCTTCTCCGCCCTTCCTACCCAGTTCCGTGAATGGAAAGCGGCGGAAATAGCCAAATCAGGGCTGAAAGAGGCCGGACTGTGGCCCCTGCTACCCTCTGACGCCATGGCCGTGGAACAATGCCTGAAGGCGCTGTCATGGTGCAATGTGGCGGGCTTCCGGCGCATTCTGCCCAGATAGGGGACGCGCCGTGGCGGCGGCGCGCATTTTTCCGGTTAATCCGGCTTTTGAGAGAAAAAAACTTGAAACGGGGGTGCGGGTAACTCACTCTTCCACCGTCGTCAAAATTTACTCTCTTCTGCATGAACGAGTCCGCCAACCCTATCATCAAGTACTTTTCCGAGTTCAAAATCCTAAAAACCGTATCCAAAGATTTCTGGCTTACCAACGTCGTACAGTTCTTCGACGGCATGGCCTACTTCTCCCTGATTACGGTATTTGTCCTCTACCTGACGGACTATTGCAGTTTCAACGATGCGGACGCGGCCCTGTGGGTGGGGCTGTACACCCTGTTCATCTCCGCCTTCGTCTTTGCGGTGGGTTCCATCTGCGACATCATCGGCATACGGCGCACGTACCTGATCGGCTTCATCATCCTCATCGCCGGGCGTCTCATCATGGGATTCGGACCGGATCTGAGCCCCACCGTGGACTCCGGGAGGCTGGTGGTCATGACGGGGATTCTGATCATGTCCTTCGGCACGGCGTTCATGTCACCCGTCATCCAGACCTCCATCCGGCGCTTCGCCCCGCTGAATGCGCGCGCCACGGGGTTCAATATCTATTACCTGCTGATGAACATCGCCGCCGTGATTGCGAACGTATTCCTGATTGAATTCTTCCGCAAGCACTTCGGCGCCGTGGACGGCGGCTACTGGATCATCAACTTCGGCACGCTGATGGTGCTGCTGGGCTGCATCACCACCCGCTTCATTGACGAAGACAACTACGCGGAACCCAGTGAAAAGGAGGCCAACCTGAAAGCGCCCCTCCGGCGGCCCCTGCAGCTTTTCCGGGAAGTGTGGAAGGAATCCGCCTTCCGCAAGCTCATCCTCTTCCTGGTGCTGACCATGGGCGTGCGCATCGTCTTCACGCTGCAATTCCTGGTCATGCCCAAATACTACGTGCGCACCCTGTATGATGACTTTGCCATCGGCTCCATCAATGCCATCAACCCGGCCATCATCGTTTCCGGGCTTATCCTGCTCATTCCGGTGCTGGGACGCTTCTCCACCGTCAGCCTCATGATCGTGGGCATGTCCATTTCCGCTTTCTCCCTTGTCTTCATGGCCATTCCCATTGAATGGTACTATTTGGTGCCCGGCATTGAAACGCGCTCCCAGGCGTATCTGGTAGCCATTGTGACGCAGATTCTGGTGTTCGCGTTCGGGGAACTGCTGTTCTCTCCCCGTTTCTCGGAATATGTGGCCCGCGTGGCGCCCAAGGACAAGGTGGCCTCCTACATGTCCCTGGCGGCATTGCCCATGTTCATTGCCAAGCCCATCAACGGCATCATCGGCGGACTGCTGGTCGCCTACCTCTGCTACGACGGCATCTGCGCCAAGATGGATACCGGGCACATCGGCTTCTGGGATTCACCCGAATTCATGTGGACCATTTACCTGGCCATGGCCGTCATCAGCCCCATTGCCATCATCATGACCCGCAAGACCATCACCTCCGACCACCCGGAGGAAGATGCGGACTCCCCGCCCATTGCGGCCATTGAGACGGAAATGGACCCTGCCGTCACGGCGGAAGAACTCACGGAAGCCAACTCCTAACCTCACGAGACCATGAACCAGCACACGCGCAACATCATTGTGGATTCCCTCATCCTGGTGGCTTTCAGTTCCATTTTGGGCGGGATCAGCCTGGTGGTTTCCAAATCCTTCTCCGGAGACCCCAATCCGGCCCTGGACCTTATCACCGTGATGAAAAAGGCGGAGGCCAAGGAAGTCAATGCCTCCTCCGAACAGGAGGAACAGGAAGCCAGAGTCAAGGGGATGAAGGAATTCGACCAAACTCTGGAAGAAGGGGAACAACTGGCGGCGAAGGAAGGAAAAGCCTTCGTCAACATGACGGACCCCCACGGCAGGACGCCCGTCATGTGGGTGTGCTACGCCAACTACAACAACATTGAAACCACGCTGAAGCTGGAAGCCAAGCGTGCGCCCTACCTGGGACGCCTACTGGAAGACCCCCGCGTGGAAATCGACCAGAAGGACAAGGACGGATGGACCGCCCTGCACTGGGCGTCCTGGAGCGGACTGGACCGCTTGTCCGACATGCTGATTGAAAAGAAGGCGGACATCAACAACCGGGAGGGCAACGGCTTTACGCCGCTGATGCTGGCGGCCATGCGCGGCAACTTCCAGGTGGCGGCCCTGCTGCTGGAAAAAGGGGCGGACATGAATGCCGTCAACAAATTCGGCAAGAACGCCCTTCAACTGGCGGAGGAAGGGGCCCAGGCCTACCAATCCAGCTTTGACCTGACCAAAACGGAAGTTTCCAAGGCCCCGGTGAATACCTTTACACAGGCTTATGAAAAAGCCGTTGCGGCCCTCTCACCTGAACACTCCCCCGAATTCATGGAAGCCATGAAAAAGGCGGTAGGCCGCCAGTCCTTTGTGGAAACGGAGTACGTTCTCCAGCTCATTACGCGCTCCCTGATCTCCAAAAACCTGCTCACGGAGGAACAGGCCGGAAAATTCAAGGAGGAAATCACCGGAGCCGTAGCGGAAAACTCCCAGATCATTGACGTGCGCGGCGTAGCCTTTGAACACACTGTGGATATATTAAAGGAGGCGGCTGATAGAAACCATTGATGATTTCAACAATCAGCCACCCCCCATCCAATTTTTGAAATATCTATTTCAACTCACTCTTGCGGTTTTTTTCATCGCCCGTAATCCCATTTAGCATCAAAATCTCTCTGATTTATTCATTTCCTTGCTTCATCAATCGGTCAATTTTTTATCCATTCTATAAAATCATCCATCCCGTCGGAGAACACCTTTAGCGCCACCACTTCTTTCGGCCCAGTGTAGGATTTATTGCCCCACACATATCCGTCACCCTGGTCTTCATCCATGAAGATTTCCGTCAAATCATTCAATTTGACTCTCATATCCCATAAAAATCCTGATTTCATGGGTACCCCAGGAGATATATCAAGAAGAACAGCTAGCTCATCCTCAGATAACTTGTGATAGTACAGACAAAAACTTTTCACTCGTTCTTCATAAAAATTTCTGAGTTGCTCCAATGATATTCTCTTTTCTTCGTAAGCGGAAATGAATCTTTTGAGGTCCTGCTGCAGTTGCAAAACTTCATTCTTTACCCTTGTAGCTTTTTTAAACGGGCCTTCTTGTATATCTATCATTTCAGTCTGTTTTTCAATGTTCTTTACATCCTCTGCTGCGCAGGAGCCCCATGCCAGGAAAGGATACAGGCTGATGATTATTACTTTCGTTCTCATACCCTTTATTTTCTTGGTTGGTAGATGGTCAATAGTTTTTATATTAATATTTAGAGGAGGGAAAACTTTTCCCTCCTCTAAAGCTCCCATATTTTAATTTATAATCAGGGACAACACACAAAGTAATCCATTAGATAAAAAACAGAAGAAAACAACTATTAATCCATTCCTTTATCATATGATCTAAACAGGTAGAATTCAATATATCCAACAAGAGCCCCAATCACTCCAGCCAGCATGATGAAATAGTTATTTTCAGCATTAAGCATACGAGACAATAAAAATCCCATAACCACACCAACAATCAGTCCGGAAAAACAAGAGACTGTACGATTTATTTCACCAGCAAAAATACGCCAGATCACCCAGCTAACAACAGCCAGTAAAAATGTTACTGGAAATGAAAACACTACAATAGCCAATCCCGCCGTTGCTGAGAGTTCCCAGTTAGATAAACACATGGAATATCCAGCACCAATAAGCCAAGGAGCTAACGCACAAATCAATACGAAGTGAACTATACTGTGTACTATTTGCATTGAGAATCATTAATTAACATATTCCAACCCATCAGTGACTCCTTCAGGAAGCCCAAAAAAGGAACTAAACCTTGACTGGCGTAACAATTCATGTGGACTTTAAGTTACAGTTCGTGTATGTCAATCTTCTTCTGGACGCAATAAATATACTGCGATTCATTCCCAGCCTTCTGTATGAAGAGACATCCCGTTCTATCCAACGGGATGTCTCTTTTGCTGTATCCCTTATCTTCCCTCTCCCTTCCAGGCATCTATATCATGCAGATACGTGCATACTATAGATTTCTTTTCTCCATCAAAACCAATATTTTACTTTTCCAGAAATTTGTTAATTGGAATATAATATTCTATGAGAGTTTAACGCAATACCCATGAAACGACAACTCCACAAATGGGAAATAAATATAGTAGGATAAATAAAATTTTTGATTTTTTATATATAATAAAAACATTAAAGAATGATATCATCCATATCAATACTCCGAGTGAGATTACTAGTAACGTTTCATAATTACATCCTATTTTCCTGGGGAGAAGATAATATATTACCGGTACAATTAGTGCCATGAAAATAATATAGTTTACTATGGAATTGCTCCCTTTTCCTTTCTTTTCTTGAGAAGCATGTCAGATGTTACAATTTTTTTCATTATTTTCCTCATATTTCGTTTATGTTCTATTTCTTCCATACCATATAGCTTTATAAGACCAATCCACACAATTATTATATTTTACAAGCAGACGATATTTCATAAATTCAATCATCCCAAGTTATAATTTCTCCATCTACAAATATAGAAGAATAGGTAGTCCGATACCCTTTATATTTGTATTTTATATAAATTATGCCATTATATTCCCTACGCTGTTCCTGAGATTGAAAACATATATTACATTTAAAGGATGAAACAAATATGAGGATTCTATCCTTCGTAAGATCTCCTATTTTTGGCAATTCTTTTTGAAGGGCACAAGCAATATTATCACTATTTTCTTTATAAGAAAGTTTGTTTCCACGTCTTATTGTTTCGTTAATTTTATAAAATTCTTTTCTTATTTTATCCATAGTAGGATTTATGCATGGAATTGTATTTTGCAAATATCGATGGGGATCACATTTTATTCCGATATCCATATTAGAATCATCCCAAAATTCATCTTCATAAATGATAATATTGTAAGTTTTATTGTAAAAATTTAGACAACTAATTTTATTCTCATTATTTTTGTTACAACATGAGAACTCAATAAATGCGATTCCAATAATGAGAGCTTTAATTAGCATTACTCGTTTCTGTATATGTTGGTATAAATTTGTAACTGCACGGAGATTTAATATTGACCTGAACTTTAAATTTTATCATCTCTTCTCTCACGGTATCGTCTACACCATTTTTATAGCATGAAACGACTTTAACTTTATTTTGTTTTTTCCATTCAGCTATAATTGGATCTTCAGTAAACATGTCAGTTTGATCGGCAAACATAGAAGTTCCTGTTTCCCTTTCTCCATGCATTAAAATAACAATCTGATCATATTTTTCACCATCTGCTAACTCTTTAATAGCTTTTTGTACAGCTTGGACGGTTTCCTTTTTCGTTAAATAATTATTGTATGAACTCTCACCTTCTCGTTTTATAAGATCACTTAATCGCTTCGCCGTACCTTTATATTCTTCTCCATCCACAGTGACAGTCCATTTTCCTATAAATTTATTAATAAATCGTTCAGAATATACACTATTTTCTAATCTTTTTATTTCTTTTTTCATAGTTCCAATTATTTTATTATAAACTTCAAAATTCTTTTCCTCTTCTTTAGAGAATGATGAAATAATTATTACTTTTTTTCCAATTATATCATTGAAGATGAAAATATTATTTTTACACATTTTATACAAATTCCATCCACCTTGTTCAGCGATAGGATCCCTGTTAATCCACCTGCCATCGGTAGGATTATAATGACGGTAATTATAATAGATTAGCTCCAATTCCTGATCGTTCACCTCACTGCTCCACTGTACAGGTTGAGCAAGGTTTCCTGTTGAGGCAACTTGTCCATATGGCGAGTAGTCATAGGCAACTGTCATCGTTCCTTCCTCATCGAACAACTCCGTGACGTTCTTGTTGAAGTCATGACCATAGCAGTACAGGGCGTTGTCCTGCACCAAGGCTAAAGGCCGGGTGGCTATCGGTTCCAACGGATCCCATAAAATAGTACGCAGTACGTTCTGGTCATCAAGCATATCGAGAGCAGCTATCTGCAAATAGCCGCGGTAAATGTAGCGCTCATGGCTTGTGACAATTCCATCAACCGTGACCTTTTTCATGTATCGGCGTCCCTGGTGATCATAATCACATTCTACCGCAATACGACCGTCCAGGCTTGTAAAACTCACCGGACGGCTGGCTGCATTGTAAACTACCGTCCAGACGCCCTTGGATGTTTTCACCAGTGTCTGGTTGCCCGCAGCATCAAATTGCGGAATGAAAGGTAGTTCTTCATTCTCCGCAATATTCGTGTACTGGTTGAGTTCGTTGACCGTATAAACAAGTTCTTCTTCCAGTTCCAAAGCGGTTTTACGATTACCGATGTTGTCATAGTCATATCCATAAACACTTTCTCCCAAAGAAGCGCTGACTAGTTCGTTGCGATCGTTGTAGTTGAAGAGATCGCTTCGAGCTGGTTCCGTTTCCCGTTGTTGCGTGTGGAATGCCGGCCGGCCCAATACATCATAACTCCGTGTACGGGCAACAAGCACGTTTTCTCCCAGACGAAGACTAATGCCGATGCTCAAATCACGATGATCTTCATAATCCAGGTGCTTGACGATTCCATTGGGCATCGTCAAGCGGGAGAGCATGCTGGTTCCCTGCAGGTAACCGTACGTAAAGCTCTGTTCCATTCCGCCATGTACGATGGTAGCAATTGCAAGTTCCCCAGTGGGGCCGTAATGCTGCCGAATGTCCTGGATTGTCTGTGTTCCCTTATTGAGAGTGTAGCCTGCACTGCGTCCCAGAGTATCGTGGGTTTCGGTCAGGAGGTAACTTGTTCCATTGACGGCTATATTTTCCGTTTCCGGTTCACCGTACTGATTATAACCGATGTTTCGCGTACCGGATCCGTCCGTCACTTGAAAAAGCTGGTTGAGCGTATTCCAGAGCATGCTGACTGCCGACGTTCCATCGCTGTAAGTGATGGAAGTATTGGTTCCTTTTTTAAAGTTATAGCCCCAGGCGGTAACAATCCCCCTGGCGTCAGTGAAAGCCGCCTTCATGTTAAGCGCGTTGTAAGTAGTGTCTTCGTGCGTCCCGTCCGCATAGGTTTTCTTGATGACCAGTCCTGTGGCTTCATCATAACTCCAAAGGGTGGTATCGCCGTCAGTGCGTCCGGAGGGATCGTCAGTCATGTTTCCTTCGTTCTCCCGGAAAGTCGTCAGGCTCGTCATCCGGTCGGCGTCATCATATTCAAAGAGCACCGGTTGGACGGCTGTGCCATATTCTGCCTTTTTACGTCCCCGGATATCATAAGTCGAGCAGTTTGTTTTACCCAGCGCATTGGTGATGCAGGCAGGTTGATCCAAATTCGGATGGTAAGTTGTTGCCACGGCGTTTCCTGCCGCATCCGTGACAGAGATTGTGCGACCGGCAATGTCGGTCCGGGTGGTAACTACATTGCCACGGGCATCCATGTGTGTAGAGATAATTCCTGTTTCCGTATAAGTACGGGTGGCGGTTGCCGTCACTCCGGCATTGTTTATCGCACTTGTTACGAAGCCATCCACCGTATGAGAGATGGCCGTCACATTGGAAGAAGGAATGATACCCTTTCTGTTTCTGATGGCAGATCCGGCATATTCCGTCCATTGCGTTATCGTATTTCCTCTCGGATCAATGGAAAGAGTCTTGCTTTCCAAGGCAGCGAAAAGGGAAGAGATCAATGACTTTTCCGTTTCCTTGTAGGTTGCACCGTTCCCGTTACTCCTGATCGCTGTCATGAAACGATAGACTCCGTCCTGCCCCTGCTCCGCACCATATTCCCACGAGGTAATGCGGGAGTTGGCAAGTGTAGGGTTATCTTCCAGCTTCCATGTTTCTTTCACTACATTGCCGAAACCGTCATATTCCCGTAAGGTAGGAGCCATGGTCGTTGCAGCATTTCCGGCATCCACCTGTTCCCTGGTCAGCTGCCCCTTGGCATTGTAGGTATAGCGCGTATAAATAACGCCTCCCACCGTATTGGGCACTCCCGTACGCAATATTTCTCCAAAGCCGTTAACTATATTTTTCCGGATTTCTGTTTCCGTTTCTGAAGAAACGACTTTGACGCTGGTGCGGATACCGTCATCAACCAGGTCCATGATGGAAAGAGTGTGTCTCTGCCCTGTGCCGCTTTGCTCCATGACCGTACCATCCGAAGCGGAGCAGGTGACGAGTGTAGCCCCGGAAGGCAACGTTTTCGTCACTGTCAGACCGTCGGGACTGTAGGCATAGTCAGTCACACGGTCCAATGTATCGGAGGAAGAGACAGTTCTGCCTATCAAGTCATAACCTGTAGTTTGGACAGTTTGCATGGGTCCTGCATATACGGTCGTTGAGAGCGTCCTACCGGCTGCATCGCGTATGTAAGAGGTGATTATTTCCGGGGTAATTACGGTTTCTCCGTCTACGACGGCAGAACGCGAAGTTTCCACCAACTGGCGCGCCGTGTCATACGCGTAGTCAATCCGTACTTCATCTTCATCTTTTTCCCACAACGTGCGGCCGTCACACATGAGAGCACATTCCGTAATGCGCCCGTTTCCACGCGTTCTTTTTACCCACCGGTTTTGCGTATCAAATTCATAATCCGCACTATCAGTAAGCGCCCATTCTCCATCGGAAAGCAATACGTAGCTTTCTTCCCGGACACGCTGCCCTTGTGCCGTGATCCAGGTGGTTTTCCGGGTACTTTGTCCTGCGATGGATTCTCCATTGACACGCGTCTCTTCCGTTTCCGTATAGAGAGCCCCGTGTTCATTTGCCGCCGCATAGTCGTACCAAGTCTGTACTCCGTTGACCGCCTGGGTCATCCGGACACGGCCCCGGGCGTATGGGTTGGGAACACTTGCCAGCCATTGTTCCGTTACTGTCAGGCGCGTTCCCGTTGCTCCAAGAGCAACGGCGCGCTTTTCCATCCTTCTGACGTGGTTGGATACAGTGTATTTATAAGTCTCGCGCACAAGCTGCCTGGCTTTACCTGTCACTGGAAACAACCGCACTACTTTTTCAGCAACTTCCCCGTTGAAGTTGTCCTCCGCCGAATGGGCGTAGGTAATGTCCGTCTTTCTGCGGCCGTTTTCTCCCCAGGGTTCGTCTGTCCTGATGACGCGGCCCTGTGCATCGTAAAGCCATGTCCACAGACTCCCGTCGGGCTTCGTTTCCTTACAGAGACGCCCCGCGGCATCGTATTCATAGTGCGTTGTCAGTTCCTGCTCCGAACCATAGCCTTCTACCCGCGTGAGCAGCAAGTCCCCCACATCCGTCGCCTGGTACACTTCACCAACGCGTAAAGCTGTCATATTGTTTTTACTCTTCTCCGTGACCAACTGCCAAACGGTAGCTTCCAGCTCTGTATGAGTGCGGAAAGTAATGACTGCTTCCTCCCCGGCCCCTTGCTGCATGTTCCAGGCCAAACCGTTCTTCCACCAGGTAACGGCATAAGGCTGCCTCTCCGGCGTTTGTTCCGTAATTGTGAAGCGGCTTTCGTCACGGGAGAGGGAAAGCACGAATGTCTTAAAGGGAGGGCCAGTGACCGTATATAAGCCAGATTCATCCATTTCTCCTATTTGAGCCGGTGTATAAAGGGCAATCACATAACCGGTTTCCGTGATGGCTTCCACGTTGAGCAAGCCATCCCACAAGTTCCATATCTGGCGCAGAGAGCCATCTTCCGCACGCTTGATGTTCAGATACGCCGACGTATTGGAGATGGTTTGCTGGTCCGCCGTAGTGTAGGAGAGCAGGCTTCCAGTCATGGAGGAGAAGAGGTAGGTTTCCCCCGCAGCGGTCCGCCAGCGCAGGCAGCTTTGTTGTTCTTCCGTAATCAGGGAGGCTTTGCCACCGCCCGACGTATCTATGCCAATGGGAGCAACCGAACCGTCGTTGTAACAGCGCATGGCTATCACACGGTCTCCCTGTACCAAGTCAAACCGGGTTCCGGGAACAATTCCGCCTTCCGGTATGTTCAGATAACTGGCCAGAGGATGGTTATAGGCAAGGGAAACCGGAGTTTCCAAGCCGGAGACATTCTCCTGCGCCCTTAATTCCACACGTCCGGCAGGTATTTCTCCAAGCCCCCTGAAAGAGCCGAAGTTGCATGACCAGTACATGAGCGTTGCCGTACTGTCTGCCTGGACATTGCATCCTGCGGAAGAAAAGTTTTGAGCATTAGCACTGCGTCCCGCCCGGACAGCCGATCCAGACGGAGAACCGCCATCTCCGTTGCAAGTATCTCCTTCACAGGGGCAAGGTTCAGGTTTTTTTTGACCGCCGGGTTCAATGGGGCGCACATCAAGAGTATAGCGGCATACAGCTACGTTGCCCTTAGGATTGGAATATTTGATGTTTTCATTGCTGGTAACCAGATGATGATTTCCCGATTCGACCTTGCAAGTTCCTGAGAGCGTCCATTCCGTATGGCCGCCTTCCGGCCCGGCCTCCTGCTCGTGTGTAGAGCTTGTCATGTCCACTACCAGGATATCGTCTATTTTGGCATCCCCCCAGTCGTCCTCCGTCAGCTTGACGTCGCATTTGGCCTGGATAGGAATTTGATTGCCCTGTTCGTCCGTTTCAAAGGGAACTTCAAACTCAAAGGGATAGAGTGCGATTGAGTCGGCGGGACCACTGGGCGGCCCAACTTTCTTTCCGTCCTGGTGGCTGATAGGCCACTGAGGGGCATCATTTGTTCTCATTGCAGCCCGCAACGCAGGGCGTGGCATAAAACGGGAAGGTTCAAACCACTTGGCATAAGAAGATATTTTGTCTTTCATGTTTGTAGAGTCATTCATGTTTTCCAGGCCTGTTTTTGGCCTTCCTTTTCCTGTTATGAAAAATATTCCTGAATATCAACATGATTCGCAGGTTATTTCCAATTCCAATACGTTTTATAGCTCCTATTGAAAACAACATGAAAAAAAATCCTCCTGCTCACGCTTCCGGCATCCGTCACTTTGCTCTTGACGCTTCCCCCGCTCCTTTCTAGGATTCGCGGCATACCATGGTTAGAGCATTGCGCAACGGCATTATGCTGCTCACCCTTCTGCTGGTCGTCGTAGGCGGAACGGGCATGGTTTCCATATGTCCGTGCCATGAAGAGGTTTTCCTCTTTTCCTGCTCCTGCCATCAGGATGCGGCCCCATGCGAATGCCGCGGGGACCATGCCCCCGGCAGCAGCACTTCCAGCCCCCTGGCCGGGCACCTCTGCGAGCACCAGCGGCTGGAAATTGACGGCCTGGCGCTGCCCGTCCTTCACGCGCCGCTTCCCCAGCCCTGCATCATCTGGCAGACGTTACCGGATTTCCATCATCTGGCGCAGCCTCTTCTTTTAACAAGCCAAACATCGGATTCCGCCATACCGGATACCCCCGACCCCTTCAGGGACGACGGCCCGGTACATGAAGGCTTTCAGCTTCCCCTGCTGATTTAACGGTCCCTTTTTCAGGAACGTCCCGGGACGTTTCCGGCTGAACGCTGCTTTTTAATTGCGTCCGGCCTTGTTTGTTTCCGCAGAATGATCTGCCGCATTGTCCAAACCTGATTGAGACGAACTATCTCCATTTTCTTTTTCATCATGAAATCCATACCATTTTTCGCTGGGCTCGGCCTAACCGCCTTCCTCAGCTCATGCAGCGTCTACCACAGCGCCCCCATTGACCTGAACGCGGAGGAAGCCTCCTGGAAAGAGGCGTCCCGCGTGGACACACATACCTCCGTCACCCGGAACCAGGCACGCCAGATCGGCCTGGTCATGAATCCGGACCTGAACAAGGCACGCCTGAAGCTGGCGTCCAGCAATGAAGCCGCCAAACAATCGGGCTGGTGGAATGATCCGTCCTTTTCCTGGGATATCGAACAAGTCCTCCAGGAGAACACGCTCAACATGTCCGGCAGCCTGGGCTTCACCATTCCCGTGACCGGTCTCCCCGCCCTGGAAAAGAAGGTGGCGGAACAATACAAGGAGGCGGACTTCTGGACCCTCCGCCAAGCGGAACTGGATTTTCTCAGTTCCCTGGACCAGGCCTGGAGCAAACTGGCCGTCACCCGGCGCCGACAGGCGGTCATCCGGGAACGCCTGGCGGCGGTCAGGAATGAAAACAGTACGATTGAAAAGCTCATCGGAGCAGGGGAAGTGGAATTTTCCTCCCGCCAGGTGGCTTCCCAGCGTATGAATGACGCCATCCGGGAACTCCAGACTGTGACGGAAACAGAGCTGGAACAGAAGATGGAACTGGTCAGGCTGATGGGGCTGCACCCCTCTGCGGCCCGGAAGCTCGGCTTCTGCACGGAACAGGGTTTCCAGCTTCCCCCCGCTGTCCCGGCACCGGGACCTTCCGCCCTGACGGCAGCCCCCAAAATCAAGGCCCAGCTGGCAACCTACGCCACCACGGAAACGTTGTTCAAGACGGAAATCCGCCGCCAGTATCCGGAACTGGAACTGGGGCCTTCCTTTACCCGTGACGACGGTGAAAAGGAAGTGGGCGGGGAAATAGGGTTCAATATCCCCCTCTGGAACCGCAACCGCAAGGCCGTTGCGGAATCCCGCGGAGCACGGGATATGTCCAGACAGGAAACCATCCAGCTCTGGAAGACGGAATTATTCAACGCGCGCCAGCTTGACGCCAGCCAGCAGATGGTGCTGCGCCACTGCCGGACGGAGCTTCAGCGCATGGAGTCCTTCGCCTCTTCCGTCCGTACCATGGAAAAACTGCACGGCATTGGGGAAGCTTCCCTGCTGGAACTGGCTGAAAACCGCCACCAGCTTTATGAAAGCCGCCTGGCCTTCCTGGATAATCTGGACAAGCTGCTGGCCATTCAAGCCCAGCTCCGCTACCTCACCCACGCCAACCTTCAATCCAAATAAACTTGCCACCATTGTTAACGAATATGAAACGTCTTTATTTTTCCATTATCCTGGGCTTCGCTCCCGTTTTTGGCCTCACCCCCGCACGCGGAGAACAACAGGCTCCCGCGGAACACAAGCACGAGGACGGCACTGCGTGCACGGCGGACCACGAACATGACGGCCACCAGCACAAGGAAGGGGAAACCTGCACCGAAGAACACGCCCATGAGGAACACAAGCACGCGGACGGCTCCGTCTGCACAGGCGACCACGAGCCTGAGGGCCACCAGCACGCGGAGGGGGAAGCCTGCACGGGCGACCACGAACATGAAGAGGCCGCGGAGAAAGGTTCCGGCCAGCCGGGGGACATGATTCCCGTGCATGTGGATGAAAAGGCGCGCCATTCCCTGGACATGCGCTTTGAGAAGGTGACGGAAGCCTCCCACGGCGCGGAAAAGACCCTTCACGGGCAGATGGTCATCCCTCCCCATGCGGTGACTACATACGCCCTTCCCGCCGCCGGGCGCGTCACTTTCAACGTAAAGTCCGCCCAGCAGGTGCGGAAGGGGGAATTGCTGTACACGCTGGCCTCACCGGACATCGTGGAGATGGAAGGAAACGCCTCCCAGGCGCAGGCTGCCCTTGACCGCGCCGCGGCAGAGCTTAATACCCTCAAGGAACGCCGGGCCCAACTGGAAAAAATAGGCACCCGTAACAGTGAATTGAACACCTCCATCCAGTTCAAGGAAGCGGAAATCCACAGCCTCCGGGCCGCTCTGGACGCCAGCAATAATAAACTGAAGCTGGTGACGGATTCCGGAGCGCTGAAAAACAATCTCCTTTACGTGTACGCCGCGGCGGACGGCTCCGTCCAGTCCGTGAACATGACCCAGGGTTCCTGGGGGGAACAGGGCGCGCCCGCCCTCGTCATGACCAACAAGGGAGAACTGGAATTCGCCACCACCATTTACGGGGCTGACCCCGTCCATTACGCGAAGGCCCAGCTGGCCCTGACCAGTGGAAAAAATACGGAAGTGCTGGACGGCGCCCTGCGGGTGGCGGACCAGGTAGACCCCGCCACGCAGTCCCGTGCCCTGTACTTCGTTCCGGACCGCATGCCGGAAGGGACGCATGCCGGACAGCTTGCCCGGCTGGACCTGTATTCCCATGACGCCGCCACGGACGGATTTATTCCCGTTCCCAACAGCGCCATCGTCAAGGTGGGGGTGAACGACGTGGTCTTCATCAAGGCGGCGGACGACACCTTCGTCATGAAGAAGGTGGAAACGCTGCCCGCCCGGCAGGGAAAGACGCCCGTCAAGGGGCTGACGCCGGGACAGACCATCGTGACCAAGGGGGGATATGAATTGAAATACATCCTGCCCACGGGAGACGCCGGCAGCAAGAAGGCGGCCGGGCACTTCCACGCGGACGGCCAGTTCCACGAAGGGGAACATTGATTTTCAGCTCAACGTGATTAGAGAACGGTTAATAGAAACAGGAATTCGATGAACTTTCTAATTTCATTCTGCCTGAATAACAGAATCACCGTGATTCTGCTGACAATTGCGCTGGCGGTTATCAGCATTTTCGTGGTGAAGAGTATTCCCGTGGACGTGTTTCCGGAACTGAAGGTTCCGCGCGTCACCATCCAGACGGAAGCCCCCGGCCTTACCGCGGAGGAAGTGGAGCAGTATATCACCATTCCCATTGAGTCCGCCATGAACGGCACCGCCGGGGTCAAGGGCGTACGCTCCTCCTCCGGGAGCGGGCTTTCCTTCGTATGGGTGGACTTTGACTGGGACAAGGATATTTACCAGGCGCGCCAGATCGTGACGGAACGCCTGGGCGCGGTCCGGGAGTCCCTGCCGGAAGGTACATCCCCGGAGCTGGCGCCCATCGTCTCCGTAACGGGGGAAATCATGCTGATCGCCCTGACGGGAGACAAGGACACCTCCACGCTGGACATGCGGCAATTGGCGGAATACAAGCTGCGCACGCGCCTGCTGGCCATCCCCGGCGTGGGACAGGTCACGGTGCTGGGCGGCCGCCTGCCGGAATACCAGGTGGTTTACGATCCTAACAAGCTCAAGCTGGCCGGGGTGGACCTTTCCAGCCTGAAAACGGCCATTGAGGAATCCCAGTCTTCCGTTCCTGCCGGGTACCTGGAGGACGTGGCCGGGCAGGAACTCCCCATCCAGCAGGATACCCGCACCGCCAATATTGAACAACTGAACCGCGCCCTGGTTCCGGACCATGCCTCCGGCATACTCCGCCTCCAGGACGTGGCGGAGGTCAAGATAGACGGCGCGCCGCGGCGGGGCGACGCCGGGTTCATGGGGGAAGACGCCGTAGTGCTTTCCGTGCAGAAGGTGCCGGGAGCCAATACGCTGGCCCTGACGCAGGCTGTGGACGCAGCCGTCAAGGAGTTCAGCCAGAGCCAGCTTCCCAAGGGCATGAAACTGCACACCACCGCCTACCGCCAGGCGGATTTCATTGAAATGTCCCTGGACAACGGCACGGAAACCCTGCTCATTGCAGGGGCGGTGGTCATGATCGTCATCTTCCTGACGCTGCTGAACCTGCGCACGGCCATCATCACGCTGATTTCCATGCCCCTGTCCGTCCTGTTCGGGATGATGATGTTCCCCATTTTCGGGCTGGCCATTAATATCATGACCCTGGGCGGCCTGGCCGTAGCCGTGGGGGACGTGGTGGACAACGCCATCATTTTTGTGGAAATAGCGTGGCGGCACCTGAACCGGAACGCCGCCCTGCCGGAAGACAAGCGCAAGAGCAAGTATGAGGTGCTGATGAAGGCCAAGGGGGAAATCGTGGGGTCCATCTCCTTCTCCTCCGTCATCATCCTGCTGGTGTTTACGCCAGTGCTCTTC
>ERZ791837.1025-NODE-1025-length-19559-cov-16.135100_pt1 | contig 19559 bp, 26 predicted proteins | sample MGYA00510292_ERZ791837 | MGnify/ENA primary metagenome ERZ791837 (study PRJEB30046, sample SAMN00715259) | human gut metagenome | study: EMG produced TPA metagenomics assembly of the A metagenome-wide association study of gut microbiota in type 2...
CTCCTTGAAGTTGAAATCCTTCTGTTTCTTCTCCTTCTTGCTCATTTGATACAGCCTTCTCTTGTTCTTCTGTTTGTACTTGTATTTCTGTAGTTGGCAAGTCTTTTACTTCTTGTTCTGTCATATCGTATGTACTAATATTGTTTTTAAATTCATTTACTACACCATTTACGATTTCATTAGTTGAACTATTTTCATTTGCTTTGTAAAATCCAAATCCACCTAATATTCCAACTATTACTGCTGAAATTATTAATATTATTTTTCTTTTTTGCTCGTTATTCATTGCTATCCCTCCATTTTTATTTCTATTTTTTCAATATCTTTTTCTATGGCTTCACATCTTCTATCGTGCACTTGCAAAAACTCTGATTGATTATCCATACTTTTCTGTAATAGTTCCAAGGATTTAGCTGTATTCATATTTGTATTTTGTATTTCGATTAAGCACTTACCATTTTGTTCTATTGTTTTTTGCATATTTCTTCTAGTTGTAAGCCAATCGTATAAGAAAAGTATTACTATGACTAGTGAAACACCATATTCGTTTATCAATTTTCCTATTTCTTGCATTACTCTTCCTCCTTTGTAACACTATCTTTGTCTACTACATACTCTACTTCAAAGTCTGTATCTAAGTTTGTTATTAGTTTGAATATATTAGTACCTTGCCATAATTCTATAGGAGATATACTTGATAGTTTTATTGTTTGTGGTTCAGCTAATCTAAAATAGACTGGCATGTCTGTTAAAATAGCTCTTGCCTGCTCTTCAGTTGTGTCTGGCTCAAATATAAAGTACACATTTTTTTTGCCTGTTATCAAAGCTACTTGCCCTGGTAAAAATGAACCTTGTTGTGGTCTTGGTTTAAATTTAGTTGTTAATACATCACATACTTTTGTTGGGTCGTTATATTGATATATACCATAATTACTAAAATCTATTCCCCAATATGTTCTAGTAGTAGATGATGATTTTTCAACTAATTTCTCACTACCAGTCAAAACAATTTTTTCTATGTTCTTCTTGATTTCTACTTCGCCATTTCTATTTACTTTTAATATGTCTTTTACATCTCCTGCTTTAGATAGGATATTACCTTGTAGATTTATTGGAGTTATTATAGGCTCGTGATATGGCTCATATGAAGCATCGTCTGTACCTTCTACTAATATTGGTTCATTATATATTAATGGAAAATGCAATAAAGACCAATCTCCTCTAATATAATAATCACTACTTTCATCTGTAGTAAAAGTTTTCTTTCGATATGATTCAGTTTCAGAAGTTGAATACGATTCAACAACTTTTTCATAATTTGAGCCTCTTGCTATAGTAAGTCTTACATTTGTTGAATTTTGCTCTTGAAAATTCTGATATATAGTATATGTTGTGTTAGGTTTTAAGTTCAGTTTGTATGGCACACTATATAAATTGCCGTTATTTGCAAGATTAAAGACTCCATCTTGTTCAGTATATGTAACATTAGCATTTTTTAAGATTTTTTTAAAATCAAGTTTATTCTTTCCACTTTGTTTTATTTTTATTGCAGTCTCATTTATTTTTATATTTGAATAATCTGTTAGGTTTCCTTGATATGAAATTGCAAATGCCATATATTTTGCATTTGCTGGTGAATTTACTACGCCTTCTTTTTTGCCACCTAATGTTATTCCACTAATGAAATTTTTATCTTTATCATACCAAGCTCCCCAGTTTCCAGATGTTTTATCACTGTATATATAATAATATGAGTTTGCTTGTATTTCTATATAGTCTGTTCTTTTTGAAGTACTATTGCTGATAAATGAACCATTTCCATCACTTACATAACTACCACTAATTATATTATTTTTATCGAATATATTATCATATCCACCTACACTTGTTATTTTTTGTGTATAATCTGGATTTGGTGATGGTATTCCTCTTGTGTAAGGTTCATAAGGTTTATCACCTGTACCTTCATAAATTATTAAATTTTTATATGTTGTGTTTGTCTTAGCACTTTCATTATAACCATTACCACTATAAATCCAAACGGCATCTACATCAGATGCTGGTATATACACCAGTTTTAAATCTGAAAGCTTAACATAGGCATATGGATTACTTATATCTGCTTTGTTATATTTGAACCTAAATAAAACCTTAGTTACATCAGTATTATCTGTGTTAATTTGCCCAATTTTAATGGTATACTTAGTGTTTGCCTTTAGTGAAATTGGAACTTCTTTATTATTCTCTGTACTTAGCACAGTATATTCAGCTGGAACATTTAATAAATTATATCCTTCTGTTGTTTCTTGCCTGATATTTCCATTAGTCTCTATCGTCTTAACCGGCACATCTACTGCATTTCTGCATATTCCGTCTGTCACAACTTTAGTCGGCTGATTATCTATATACTTTTTTATCAGTTCTGGATAATCTCTCATTACATTGTAAGGCGTTTCTAATGCATTCTTAATTTCAGCCTTTGTTTCATTTAAATATTTTAGCTTTTCTGCTGTTGTTCCCATTAGATTACCTCCCCATTTATAGTATCTAAGATTGTATCTATATCTCCGATTTTTTCTTGTATGTTACTTATTTCTTGTTTTATTTCTGTATCATCATAATTATTTAATCCTGCTAACTTTTCTTTTTCTTCATTAGTAAAGTCATTTGTACTTAGTCCTTTTCCTCCTTCTTTATCTACTTTATTGTTTTGTAAATTAGTTATATTATTTTTATTGGTATTATTATCTTCTTGCAATGTAGAGATATTAGCTTTATTTGTTGCATTATCATTTTCTAATGTTTGTACTTTGTTTTTTAAATTTGTTATTTCTGTATTTGATGTGCCTTGTCCATTTTGTAATTTTTTTATATTTTCATTTGCTGTGTTTAATTCATCTGCATTATTATTTACAACTTCTTTTATTTCATTAAAATCTTCTGCTGTTGCTTTATTTTCTACTGGTATTTCTGGATCGTCTTGCATTGGTGCTTTATTATTATATGTTATTTTATTTGCCATTCTAAACCTCCTTTATAACCTTCTAATTAATTCTTATCCACATATATCCTACAACTTGATAAGGTTGCAAGTTGTTGTGTGGCTGGTTGCCACCTGTATTATTCATTGTAATTTTACTTGACCTAGAAGCCCCACTACCAAACTCTTGAGAGCCACCACCAGATACAAGTCCATAATACGTCTCACTTAAACTATGATTATGTGAAGGTATTTCTTTTATAGTTAAAGTATGTTCTTTTTCTCCTCCAGTTTGCCCTATTTTGTTAAAAGCTGTATCATTTTCATCTAAACCTACACAAACTCTTCCTTTTAATCTTTCCCAAGTCCCAAACCCTAAAATTCCTTCATTTGCTGGGTTTATAGCAGTTTGGGTTATATATGTACTTCCAACTGGGAAAACCATCTTCAACAAATTAACCTGCAATTCTTCTAGAACTTCTTTAGATATTCCAGGTTCTTTGTAATTATTAAATTTTATTATTGGCATTTTACTAACCTCTTTCATATTTAATTTTTAATTTGTCAATTACTCCATATCTATTTAATTCCTTGTATTGTACATAAAAAAGACCTGTATCCTCTAAAATTGGAGGCAACATCGGGTCTTCGTAATATTCTCTAAACATTTTAAATTTATAAATTAATAAGTTAGCCGTAGATTCTTTAGGATATAAATTAGGTTTAGGATATAAATCAGGTTTAGCAAAATTATTATTTATTCCAGTTATAGTTATTTCTCCTGTTCCTGTTTTCTCGATATTTAAATTTTCTAGTAAATATTCATCTATGTACTTATACGGAAAAATACCAAAACCTATTGAATATAGTTTAGGATATATATTAGAATAATCCATTCCTTGAAGTTCTAGTAACCCTCTACCTGTTAAGTGATATGGTGCTTTTAATTTATTGTCATTACCCCAAAAATTCATATCGCTACTTATTTTATCAACTCTACTTATTATAATAGGTTGGTTTTCTTGAATTGTTATGTTATATTTAGATATGTCTAAATAAGCATATAATACATAATCTTGTTTTGCATCATCCCAATTTGCAAATCCTAATTGCATTATTTGTTTTCCTTGGAAATCTTGTAAATATGGATAATCTGCAACAGGACTTTGATAAAAGTATTTATTTATTATATTATTTTCTGTTAGTGTTTCTATATTACTTGCGAAATCTGCTTCTAATATTGTGTCATATTGCATTTTAATAGAGTCTTTATCAATATCCGAGTTGCCTTTTGTGAAATTTACTAAACAATATGGTAAATTTTTGCTTTTAAAATTTAAAAAACTATCTGCGAATAAATCTAGATAACTATTCATTATTAGATTTGTAAACACTTTTGTTTTATTCCCAATTTTTACTGAAACTTCTTCATTCTTGATTTTCATTTCTAACCTCTCAAAATAAAATTTAATGTATTATTATAATTTTCATCTAATGTAACTTCGTGAGTTTCTTTTATTATCTCTTCTTCTGCATATTCCACAACATATTCAACCTCTACTTGATTTGCTTGTTCTTCTGTATCTAATGAATCTTGAAATAAATTAGCATAATTTTCAGATAATGCTGTGTTTCTTAGTTCTATAATATATTCATAAGGATTATTCCATTCTTTTGAAATTGTCATATCTGTAGCTATATAATTTCCTTGTGTATATAGTTCTGGTAAATCTATTTCTAACCTATCTCCTATTTCTATTTTGTTATCTTCATCGCAATAAATTTTTATAATATTTGTATTTTTATCATTAGAAACAAAGTTTCCTCTGACATAATCTGTTAATTCTTGTACAGTAAACCACTTTTCTTTAGCATTAAGAGTTTTTTCTATTTGACCAGTTGTCGTTATAGTGCCTGCGTTTTTTTCTATTTCATGCCAATTAAGAAGTTTCATACTTGAATATCTTAGATATGTTTGGCTAGATATTCCGTTTATAGTAACTGTACCTTCGCCTTTATATGTAATTCCTGTTGCTAAATTTTTAAATGTCGAATCCAGCGTTAATACAAATTTTGCGCCTGTACTACCATCTGTTGCTATATCTTTATAGTTGCTCCCGTGGTTTTATATCTCCACTTGTATTAAATCCGCTTATAATATAAGCTTCTTGATTGTTGTTATAAACAATAGACAAATTCGTTACTGCAACGGAAGAACCCTGCTCAACCGAATTTGCCTTTATTCTTTTAGCTGTTGAAAGACTAATATCAAGTGGATTTTCAAAATCTATTCTGTCTCCGTTGCTTAAACTGATATTTAGTCCTTCTGTTTGAAACTTGCTATAAAATACTCTTGCATTTTTTACATTTATTATATTAGCATAGTCTGTTCCTTCTACACTTGGAACCAACTTTGTAAATCCTTTTATTTGTTTTTTATAATTGTTTATATTTATCGATTTTGTAAAAGGTTTATTAAACTGATATTCAATGCTGTTTACTGTAATTTCTTTTAATTCGTTTATATTCCAATATAGTGCATATCTAGTAGACAAAATTTTCATGCATTCTTCTATTGTTCTCGCTATTAATTTTACTGTTATAGCTTTGTTGTCGAAATTACTTTCTTTTAATACAAACCCATCATTGTAAAGTGGTTGAAAGATTCTATTAATAATATTTAACATTGTGTCTGTTGTTACGATTGTTACAGTCTTTTTTGTTGCCATTGTACGTGGAGTCATTAAAGTTAATGTTAATTCGTTTTCTATGCTATTTACCATTGTTAATTCAGGCATCTTATAACTTTCTAAATATCCTGTAAATAACAGTTTATTATTTATATCGTATATTTGCATTTCTTGCATATAAAAAGGGAGGTCTTCTATTGTTCCTCCCTTAAAATCTATTTTTATATCTGTATATTTTAGTTCTCTTGAAGATTTTTGTATTTCTATGCTATCTAATACTTTATAACTTTTTCCATTATATCGTAAGTCTATGTGAATGCACCTCCTGTCTTTAATGTTTTAGTCATATAAGGTGTTAAAATTCTTCCTGTTTTTTGTCCATCTATCTCTACACTTCCATCTATATTAAATGTTGCTTGTATTACATTTAGCATAGAATTATTAGATTTAACACTTGCGCTAGCATTTATCGAACCAGTTTCGAATGCTACTGCTTTATTCATTTCATTCATTATATCATTATTCATATTGTCTATTGCTTTTAATGCTTCATCTGTATTTGCTTTAACACCTACAGCTACACCACTTGGGATAAATTTGCCTACTAAATCTCTTGCCTTAGTAGAAGGGCTGTGTATTCCTAACCCTTCCTTCATTCCATCAATTATTCCGCTAGCAAATCCTGTAACTTGGCTCCATAGCCATCCTCCCATGCCTTTAATTCCATTCCATATGCCTTTAACAATATTCTTTCCTATGTCCAACATTTTGCTTGGAAGTTCTTTTACTGAATTTACAATATTGTTAAATAAATCTTGACCTGCTTGTGCTCCTTTTGCTCCTATTTCACGTCCAAAATTGATTACGTTGTTTATTGTATTTAAAAGCCAAGACCAAATTTTGCCTGGAAGTTGTGCAAACCAATTTATTATTCCATTTATTGTATTAGAAACCCACGTTGTTGCCGTAGTATATGTGTTTTGCCCCCATGTAACAATATTGCTTATAACATTTGCAAGCCATTCCATAATTCTTCCGTGGTAATTGAGCAAACCAATCTATTATTCCTTGAATAATATTTGGTAGTTCGGTTGTAATCCAATTATATACATCTAGTCCAAATTGAATAACACTTCCTAATATTTGTCCAATCTGATATCCTATTTCATATGGCAAATTTGCAAACCAATTAATTACGCTTTGTATCCATTGTGGTATAGTCTCTGTAAAAAATACTACTATACTGTTCCAAGCATTTATAAAAACTTGTTTTATATTTTCTAATAAATTATCTATAAAATTTCTAAATTCATCACAATTATTATAAAGCAATTCAAATCCGCCTACAAATGGATTTGTTAATAATTTAAGTAAACTTTGCCAATTATTTTTAACAAAATCAACAATCTTATTAAACCATTCTATTATAAAATTAATTGCCGTAGATACAGCATTTTTTATTCCTTCCCATAATCCTATCCAGAAATTTCTAAAACCCTCTGACGTGTTCCATAAATATGTAAAACCTGCTATTAACAGACCTATGGCCGTAACTATTAGTCCAATCGGATTAGCATTAAATGCCATATTAAGTAGTAACATAGCATCTTTTACACTTTTTATTGCTGGAATCAATGATATAAATGCTCCTACAGTTCTCACAATAGAAGATGCCATTTGTATCCCTTGAATTGCTAGCAATACAAGTTGATAAGATTTATACGCTCCTATCACCGTTAATATTGCTTTTCCTAAATTAATTAAACTTTCTTTATTTTTAGAAATCCATTCAATTACTCCTGGTATTTTTTCTGAAACGCTTTTCAATATCTCTTCAATTTTTTTGCCTTTTTCACTTATGATGTCAGAAATATTACCAAATCCAGCATTTTTTAATCCTTCATCAATAGCTTTTATTATATCAGCTACTCCTCTTGAAACAGCTGTTTTGGCATTTGAAATAGCAGTTTGTATTCCTCCAGTTGCACTTTTAGCTTGTTCAGCAAAACTCGAATACTGTCCAGTTCCTTCTTTGTTAAGTTTCACAATTTGTTGCATAAATTGTTCCATAGAAATTTTTCCAGATTTCATTGCATTATAAAAATCTCCACCAACTGCGGTTGATGTATATCCTAAACTCTTTGCAACTTGTTGTAATTGTGCTGGCATTGCAGTTTGCACTGACCTCCAAGCTTGAGCATCAACAGTTCCTACTGCATACATTTGTGACAATTGTTCTAATGCATTCGATTGTATGTCAGCACTTGCTCCTCCTGCCAATAACGCATTATTAAAAGCTAAAAAATAATCTGTTGATTTATTTACATCATTATTTATTGATGTGAATCTTTGAACAGCAAGTGAAGCGTCATCTAGTTTAGTTGGTATTCCCTTTAATCCCTCACTTAATTTTTTTATAGCTTTAGTGCTATCATCACTTGATATTCCCAAGTTTTTCATAACCTTCGGAAAATTATTTAAAGTATCTATTCTTTTTATAGCACTATCCATATTGCTAGTAATTAAATTAAAGGCTTTGCCTATTATTTTTGTTATCCCCAAACCTGCAATTATATCTTTTACTTTACTTCCTGCTTTGTTTGTTTCTTTTTCTATTCCATTTAGACCACTCTTAAAGCCACTTTTATCTATTTTTGTATCGTAAGTTAAACTTCCTGCTACTGCCATTACCTTGTCCTTTCTAATGTAAACAAAAAACACTTAGATTTTCTCTAAGTGTTTGATATCTTTTATTTTTTTATTCTTCTAAATGGTCTATTGCATATTGTGCTTCCTCTTTTGTAAAGCCTTCTCCATAACTTGATGTTAATTGTTCATATATTCTTTGCTTAGACATATTCATTGATGATTGATATGTTTTAGCTTTTTCTAATGCATTTGCATTATAATCTGCTTGTAAATTATCTATTGCATATTGTGCTGCCTCGCTAGTGAATCCTTCGCCATATGAAGATGTTAATTGCTGATATATTTTTTGTTTTGACATATGCATTGAACTTGAATAAGTTTCTGCCTTTTTCAAAGCATTTTTTTGTTCATTTGTTGGCTCTTTTCCTAAGGAATATACAATTGTTATTTTATCTCCTTGGAAAATAGTTTCATTGTTTTCAATACTTTGGCTTACAAATTTTCCTTTTTCAACAGTATCTGAATATGCTTCTGTAATATTGCATTTTATATTATTACTATCACACCAATTTTGTATTTCATCTTTATTCATAGTGCTAAAGTCAATAACAGTTACTGCTACTTTATCACTTGTTGATTTACTACTTGTTCCATTGCTTTTTGTATTATTAGAACTATTTGAACCTCCTATAATGATAACTACTAAAATTACAATTATCCAAAACCATACTTTCTTATAAATTGGCTTTTTTTCTTTTTGTTCTTCATTTTTCATAACAACATCTCCTTCTATTTTTTTAGAAGTATATCACTTTTGTCTATTATTTTTTGTCGAAAAATGTCGAAATAAAAAATATTTTATATTTTATTTGTTACTTACTTTAATGCTTCATATATTTTATTTAATCTTTCTTCTTCTTTTACTGGCTTTGGTAATGCCCAATAATCTCTTAATGCTAACATATTTTTATCTTTTCCTGTGTATGCTCGATAACCTTGTATTTTTACAAACTCTACATCACTTTTTAAAGATTTCAACAATGCTTTGAATTTCCACCAATGCACTTTGTCATATGCAAGGTCTATTCCGAAGTTCATAAAAGGCTCCATAAATATACTCATCATCATAATCATATGAATATATTTGTTTATTACTTCCTTTTCCATTTCCTTTGCTTTTGTGATAATCTTCTCTGCCACATTTATAAAACCATATTACTTTATCACAAGCTTGTCTATATAGATTTTTATCGCTTAGCAACTTATTATAATTTTCTATATAAAAAAAGGCAGGATAAAAATGTCTAAGTCCATACTCAATCTTTTTAGAGTTGTCAACACTTTTATCCTGCACTATATTTTCAAAAGATATCATATTTCTAAAGTCTACATTTATTTTATATTTTTTTCCTTGTAAAATTACAAAATAAGGTAGCTTATTAAACATAATCATATTAATATCTCCTATGTTTTCTATTTCTTCTATAATTATTTTTGTTATAATTTCTTCTTATCTCTCTATTTTCTCCATACATATTTTCAGCTCTACTTTTTTGTTTTTCTACTACATCATTTATATTATCTATTAATGGATTAGTTGCTGACTCAATATATTTTGCATATACAAAGCTTAAAACTTTGACAGCTACATCTATAGTCATTTTCTTATATCCATCTGCAATTCTTTTATTATTTATCTTCTCTACTGCACCGGCTCCTAATATCTCTTCTAATTCTTGTTCTGGATTATTACTTACTTTATTAACATCTTTCTCTAATATTTTTTCTTTATCTATTTCAAATCTTATCCCATATATGTCTATTTCGACTTTTTCGTCTGTTTGCTCATATCCGATGCTCATTATATTTTTATTCTTCTCTTTCATTTTCTTACCTTCCTAACATAATTATCTTTAATATCTACCAATTATTTTTATACATTCTCTGTAAATGTTTTTGTTTTTACATTGAATGTACCGTAAACAAAGTCCCCACCTTTTAGAGAACCTGTTATTTGTTTTTGCTCTCCTGCTGCACCGTTACATTCAGTTATTTCGCAAGTTTGTGTTATCTTTCTTGCTTTATATGTATTTTCTTGTGCTTCTACTGGTTGCCATAAGTTAACAATGTAATGATCTATGTCTAAGTCTGGAGTTACTTTTCTTTCATAAAATAAGTTATACATATAATCAAATACTTTATCACCTTTAACCATATCCATTGTAATTGGAAATTCGTTTGAAAATCCTGTTACCGAATATTGTTTCGATTTTTGATGAATATATTGTTTTTCTTTTTCAGTTGGGTTTGAGCTTTCTGTCATTTCTGTGATTACTCCACCTAATACTATTTCGTCATTTATTCCAAAGTAATGTGCTTCATCATATTCCATTATATCTGTTAATTCTTCAACTGCCATTTTAAATTCCTCCTTTAATATTAAAATAAAGCTGTAAATAATACGTACTTATTGTCCCATCTTCGTTAGTTTCATAAGTTATCGCATTAGCACAGCTTATTTGTTTTACTTGTTTATTTTTTAAGACTGGATAGTTTCTTAAACGATTTTGTTTATCTATCCAATCGCTTAAATCATCTAACCAATCTAAATTTTCTAATCTTTGTAAGTTATCTTCACTGTTTATTTTTAAAAGCAATGCGTATTGATATTGTCTATACCATCCTGTATCTGTAATATATTTTAATGGTAAGTTTTCTACTCCACTTCTTTGTAAAGCTAAAGTATCAGTTTCTTTTGGAAGCTCTTCTGTATTTATCGTCTTTGCTATTTCTTTTATTGGTTCATATTGTAACAACCAATCATTTATTGCTTTGTCCATTATTTGCTTACCCTCCTTGCTTCTTTTGCTGTTTGATTTAATATACTTTGTCCTTTATCCGCTTTCATTCTTTCAAAAGGATGTGAACCTCTTAATCTGTCGCTATGATATTTTAAGTCTTTACTTATAACTACTTTTCTTTCTCCACGTCTAGCATAAGCACTTCTACTTTTTACTCCTACCATAACTTTTCCTTCTGCTTGGAATCTTGCATGAGGAACGTTTATTATTACTTGTTTTCCTCCATTAATAGGATTTACAGAGTCTTTTTGTGTTCCACTTTTTAAAGAAACATATTTTTTGAGATTGTCAGCAACCGTTTTCCCTAAAAATTGCTGTACTTTCCCTCGCTCTTCTAGACCTAATTCTCTATAAATAGTTTGTAGTGGTTTTGTTTTAATAATATAACTCATATTGCACCTATCTTGATATGATTTGGTAAATCCTCATCATCAAATATAAATTTATCAATAGAAGTTACTTTGTGAACATTTTGAGTGCCATATTTTTTACTTAGTTCTGTTAATGGTACTCTTTCTATTACATCTTCTACCTTTTTATTTACAATAATATCGTCATTTTCTACAAACCACTTTAAATTATATCCATTGATGTCAAAAATCCTAATTAAGGCATTGTCAGTTGAATCTGACCCATTTCTGTTATGATTTGTTATTGAAGTATTTCTATAACTAGCCTCTACAACATATCTATCCCATTTGTTATTACTTTTATGGTATATTGTTATATCTTGCATTGGAAAATCTTCCATACTAACCTCCCTATAAAAAGCATGTTAATTCATCAGGCAAACAATTGATTATTTCCTTTTTAGCCACTTTATATTCTTCATCAGAAAGCACTTTAAAGTTTTTACTTACTCCATCTATCGAATATGAAGTAATTTTTCTGTTTGTACTTTCTTCCTTTTTACTTATTAAATCAACTAAAGCACAAGCAGTATATTTCAACTGTTCTTGTGCTTCTTTTGGCAAATTATTTATTTTTGTTTCTGTTAGTCTTGTATTGACATTCTTATCAATTTCTCTGCTTGCTTTTATTATTAGTGAATCAAAAAAGATTTCTTGTAGTTTTCCTTTATACTCAAGTAAATAATAGCTATAATCTGCATATTTCATCTTTATCAGCTCCTACTCTTGTGGTAATAAAGTTAACAATACTTCCTTATTAGCTTTTTTGTCATATTCTATTCCCAATTCATCTAGTTTAGCTTTTAATTCTGCCACTGTTGGTTCTTTAACCTTTTTATTTTCGGCTTCAAGTTTAGCTAGTTTAGCTTTTAATTCTTTATTTTCATTTTCTAGGCTTTTTTCTTTAAAAGAATAACCTATTCCTATTTTTTTTGACATTTCTTTACCTCCTAAGCTTTATGTGATAAATAAATACCAGCAACTTTATTTTTGTAATATTCATTTAATCCATATAATCTATATAACCATTTGTAGTTATCTCCATCTTGATCTTGATCAGGTGTAAATAATTTCATTTTATTATGCTTTGTATACTGTAATAATGCAGGTTTATGAATTATCATGAAGTTTATATCCTTTGCTTCTGTTCCTGCTTTAAATCCACCTTTTCTTTCTCCGTCGGCATCTTTACCGCTTAATAATTCAATTACAGTTTTGAATCTTGCTTGTGGTACAACTTTTATGCTTGCAAATTTGCTTAATAATTCTTTTGATTTATAAGTATCCATATCTCTAATCATACCTAATAGAACAGATGTTATTCTTAAATGTCTATTTTCCTCCGGTACTTCATCGTTTGTCATGTCATCCCACGCCTTAGCAATTGCTTTGTAAACTTCTTCTGCAGTATCGTAGCTAGTACCTGCTGGCACTTTTGAAATTCCTGGGATAGATGCATACGTAGCATATCTTACAGCGTCAACCTCAGGAATAACTTTTGTTCTTAAAAATTCAGCTGATAAATTTCCTAATATTACTCCTCCTGTTTCTTCATTGTCTATTACGTCTGTTTTTAATTTTCTTCCTCTTTCATAATTGAATTTTTTAGTTTCGTTCGTTAATGATACATCTCCATCAATGTAACCACTATTTCTGTCATAATCTCCTAATCCGTCCATATCTAATACTGGAACAATTATTTCATTTGCATTCTTTCCTGCTTGTACTAAAGCTCCGTTTATATCGAAATCACTTGTTGTTGACTCTGATTTATATATTTTGTCTAATAACTCTGGTGCATTCTTTTTAAATAATTCTATTGTATTTGGCATTTTTCATTCTTCCTTTCTATTTTTTATCTTCTTTAATTCCCATAGCTTCTTCTAGTTGTTTTAAGCCATCTTTTTCAGATAATTTGTTATGATTTCCACCAAGATTAATTTCTGAGCTTCCATCATCTTCCTCATCAAACAAAAAAGAATACTTTTCTTTGACATCTTTGATTTGTTCATCAATGCCATTTACTGTGTACTCTCCTTTATCATTTTTTTCATATTTAATTTTGTCTTTGTCTAGTTTGCTATAAACTAAGTCAAAGTCTTTTGCTCCTTTTATGGAACTTTTTAGTGCGTTTGTTTTCTTAAATTCTTCAACTTCTTTAGAACCTTCAGCAAAACCTTCCTCTTTAGCTACTCTTTTGATTTCTTCTATATCGACAGAGCCATTTTCTTTTATTTTTTTGTTTAGTTCTTCGATTAATCCTTCCTTTACTTTTAAATCATTTTGTGCAGTTAAAGTTTTTGTTTTTTCTGCGTTAACATCATTACCATTTTCAGTCATAATGCTATCAATGATATTTTTCTTAACGCTATCCTCCGCTTCTAAATCTTTGAATAATCCTTCTAAAAAACTTCTTTTCATAATATTTCTCCTCCTACGATTTTCTACGGGTTTTTCTTCCCTCGAATTTGATAATATTTGCTATTTTTAACGTCGTATGCCCAACATTTCAATTTCTTTTACGTCTAATTGAAAAAAGACATTAAAAAAGAAGCTCGTCAGCTTCTTATATATATTAAAACGTTAATAACTAATTTAATGTATAAATTGTATTTTTTTGCATAAACTATTGATTATTAGCCTAATTTATTGTATAATTAAGTTAATAATATTATTATTGAAGGTCAGTTGAGAACCCCATATATTTGGTTCGCAGTTGACCTTCAATTATTTTCTTTTATATGCATTTATTATTTTGTTTTCTTTTATGACAAAAATCTTATCAATCCACATGAATCTTTTTGAAATATAAATACTTTTTATTTGCCTTTCTATTTCTTTGTAATCCATTTTAGTATTTGTTACATCTATAATAAAATTATTTGCTTGGTTTTTCTTTTTTCTTAAATTACCTTCTATTACATATTTACCTTTACCAGTAATTTCTTTTAAGTCAAATCTTTCATTGTTAATAATATAATCTGGTGTTTTTATACTTGCTGGATTATTTATTCTTGGTATTATATTTACTTGCCCTCCAAAAGCTTTTCCAAGAATTTTAGCTACTTCTTTTTCTCTATCCGATGTTTCCATTAAAACATTTTTTCCATCTACAAAGTATTTAGTTCCTTGAGCATCTTTGTAGTATTGTTGCTGTTTAACTTTATATTTCTTTACTGAATTAAATTGTTCTGTTATATCTTTATACTTTGCTTGTTCGTTTGTCTTAATTTTTGCAATTTTCATTCTTGAATAATCTTTTTCAAGTCCTGTCTCTTTGCAAAATGCTGTTTGTTTCATTTGCAATTGTCTTAATTTACTTCTTTGATTTGATGAGTCTATGCCTGCTTTATCTAATGTTTGTATACTTCGTTTTGTATTTCTTATATCACTTTCAAATTGTCTTTGTCTTTGAGTTGCCTTATAATATGGTACTTGTTTTCCATTTAATGTAACTGTTGCATTCTTAAGTTTTTCTAATTCATTATTTGTATATACTGGTTCTGAAACTCCTAAGATTATTCCAAAATAGCTATGTCTACAATTGTACTCTTCCCATAATTCTGCAACATCTGACCATAACTCTAAACCATATTTGCTAGCATCTTTTTTACTTACTGCAAATTGTTTACCTTGTTCTTCTGCGTGACTTGGTCTTGCCCCTAAATGTGCTGTAACCTCATATCCATCGCAACCTAACTCTGTTTCTATATTTCTATTTATATTATTTGCTGTTTTATGAATACCACTTAACACATTTCTTCTTACTGCTGTTTCTAATTGTATATTTCTTCCCAGTTTATCTTTTAATGTTATTCCTTTGTCTGCTAATTGTTGTACAGCTGTATTAATAGCAGACGTATAATCAAATGCACCACTTATAACTTTCATATATGCTTCATCTACTGCGTTAACATATGCTTGTTGACTTTGAAAGGCTATAGTATTTGTCATGTTCTTTAGTGTTTTATTAGTTTGTTTTAATCCTTGATTAAGTATGTTGTATTGAGTCTCACTCAGCTTAAAAGGTTTTTCTCTATATTCGTATAATTCTTCGTATCCTTGCATATCTTCTTTTGCCATGTTTTTGAATAGTAACTTTAATGCATTCTTTGTTTCTCTTGTTAATAATGATGTTTTTTCTAATGCTTCATTAAATATTTCTGTTCCATTTGTTTGTAATAATATTTTCATTTGTTCTTTACTTACTGCTGTAATATCATCCATTATACTTATTCTGCTTATTATATCAGCTGTTATTTCTATATTTAATTTATTATATAGTCTTACAACATCATTAAATTCTATATCATTTAAATATTCAGGTGTTAACATTTAAAACACCTCTTATTCTTCAATATCTTCTATTTCTTCATCTTTTACCATTGCCTTGGCTTTTTCTTCTGTCTCCCCTAAGAATTTAACTCTATATTCCCAAGCTTGTCTTATTCCTTGTGCTATATCTTGTCTAAATTCCTGTTTTGCTGTTTCTGTATCAACCATAAAACCATCTTTGTCTGTTATTGTAACAATACAATCTTCTGTTACTTTTTCTTTGAATAATACTCTTCCTAGTAAAAGAATAGCTTTGCATATTCCACTTACAAATTCATCAACACTCTTGCGGTGTTTGTTAGCATTTTCGATTAAGTCCTGTCTATCTCCAACGTATTGAGTTGCAGTCACTACCGAATTTCCATTAAATTCATAATATTTTGTTCCTAGCCCTGCCTTAAAACTTAGCATATTCAAAGCAAATTGTATTCCTTCTTTATCTTCCTGTACTCTTAACTCTGGATTGTATTCTGTTACAACTGGATTTTCTTTTATGTTTCTTATTTCAGTATCTCCATATACAGCCCACTGTTGTTTCATTACGTCATCAGGATATACCTCATATTCTTCTTCTCTTATATTTCCTTCTGTATCTTTTATTTGTCTTGTCTTAGTTCTTGTTATTTTTTTGTTATAAAATACTTTTTTTCCTCCAAGGTAAAAATCCATAACAAAATTATTGTATGTAATATCACAGGCCATAAGTTGATCAATTGCAGTTCCATATACACTAAATCCCATCCCGTTTACATTGTTGTATTCTGTATCAATTGGGTTTGCTATTGCTGGCTTTAAGATACTAAATAAAGGCACACTAGAATTAACTGTATAACTCTTAGCTATGCCCTCTTTGTTTACTTCATTTCCGTTTTCATCTAAATAATTATTAGATATTTCGTATATTTCTTGATTTAATTTTTTGTTATATTTTAATTGATGTAACTCAATATAATATTCTTTTTTACTGTCTATAGTATTTTCACTTACAAAAGCAACATCAATTATTACTCCATGTTCAACTTTTAAAGGTATAATTTGGTTTGCGTCTAAGTAAATAATATCTAGCTTTGTTCTTTCATCCGCATATAGCCTTCCTTGTTTATCTACCTTTGCATGTTTAACTCTCATTGTTGCCCCTGCTGTTCCCATTGCCATTGCCTTTTCTATTGCTGTCGGTAAGTCTTTATATATTTTTAATATCTTTAACTGATTATTTAAATATTCATTATTTACCTCTGTTTGTTCGTCTGTGTTCGCTTTTGTTGTTATTTCATCTCTTTCAGTAAATAATATGCTTGACCAATCCTCTGCTAGTCTTTTTGCCATGCCTAGACTAAACATTTTTCTTTCTTTTCCTGTTTGGTCATGATATTTATGAAAGTCTACTTGATTTTTCCACCAAGACTCCCATGCTTCCACAAAATTATAATAATCTGTCGATACTGTATTATATCCTTTGCTTTTTAAATATTTTAATACTACATTATTCATTTTATGCTACCTTTCCTAAATAATAAGATATCTCTTCAAACCAATATTCAAATGAGTAATTGAAACTATCTAAACTATCTATGTCCGACGTTTCTCCATCATCTATCCACCTGTCATCTTTTGCTTTTTCATCATATAAAGCTGTTTGTAAAGCTTCTATTAAAGTCTGACATTGTCCTTCTATGAAGCTTATTTTATCCAAATTTAACAACCTATTCCAAAGTTCAATCCTGTTCTTAATTTCAATCTTTAAGCTATCTTGAACTACCAAATTAATTTCATTTGCTCTTAATTCTCCATTTAAAGAATTGTTTAATACTTGTTCTGCACTATCAGCAAAAATAAAAGATACAGTTCCATATTTGTCCTGTATCTCTTTTATAAAATTTATTATCCATCTAAATACTTGCTTTGTGTTTGTTCCTGTTGCTTTCATTGTACTAGCTTTTAGTACTTGTACACTTTTAAAATCTCTGCTTATTTTTGTTGCTGTTATGCTATGTTTTGATTTGTTGCCACCCCAGTCAATTCCTATACTTATTATAGAATTATATTGAATTGTAGTAGTAATAAATCTTTTATCATCATTTGCAATTTGTTGGAATATTAATCCTTCAGCATTACACCATTGTCCTAGGATATATCTGTTATAATATACTGTGCCTTTATACTCTTTACACATTTCCTCAACAACTTTTTTAGGCAAAAATGGATTGTCAAACAATGTATAATGTTGAACATATACATCAACATCACTTTCTAGGAATCTTTTGATATAATGTGTTCGACTTTGTGGATTTCCACTACCTTCGCCAACACTATATTCAAAACTTAGTCTTGATTTTAATAATTCAAATACTTCCTCATTAATGTCTACAACCTCATCAATGTATAAGTATTTTATTCTAGCACCCCTAAATTTTCTTACCATGCCGACATTGTCTGCACCAATACAATAAACTTTTTCTCCAAATATTGTAGCAATATTATTACTACCTATATCAGTAACTAATTTGTTTCCCCAAATCTCTTGAAGTGGTTCTATAACATTTCTTTGAATAGTCCCCTTTGATACGCCAGCAATAAAAACAAGTCCTTTCAATCCTGCTCTTTCTCTGATTCTCTCAGGTATTAAAAATAATGTATCTATATATGTTTTTCCACACTGTGTTGCTCCTATTTTAAAATTCCATCTATGCGTAGCATTTCTTATATATTCAGCTTGTTTACTACTTATTTCAATTGTCTTGTCCATTATTAGCTACCTCTTTTATTTTTATCAATACTTCTTTTACATTGTTTAAATCTGTTTCATTGTTGCCTTGTTTGTCTGTTAATATTTCGTTTAAATCTTTCAATGCAGAAGCTAACATTTTCAATCCTTGTCTGTCTATTATGCTTATATATTCGTTTACTTCTTCTTGTTCTTTCGTTACCTCTTTAGATGGCTTCAATGCTTTAGGATCATATGTCACCGTTTTTGTTTTTGTTTTTGATTTTGCTATATGCTTATTAAGTTCTGTATTTGCTTTTAATACATTAAGAGCTAATTCGTTTGCTATAGATTTTATATCTGCAATTTGTTGAGCTTCTTTTTCTGATTGTTTTTCTATTACCTTTTCTACTGTTTTGTTGCTCTTTCGTTGCTCTTTTATTGCCTTTTTCTCTGACCAGCCTTTTGTCTGTTTATTAGTATTTCCAGTGGATTTAATGTTTTTGTTTCTTAGAAATTCTTTTACTGATTTATAGTCACTTAATATATATTCTTTTTCTAATTGTTTCCAATCATATTTTGCCATCTCCCCACCTACTTGTTACTTTTAACTGTTGCCTCTTTACCTTCTCCTATGAATCCTTTTGCTTCTAATTCTTTATATCTTTTATCTTCTGCTTTGAATTTTTTTCCTACTGTATACTTCTTTAAGTTGTTTTGTTTATCGTTAAAATCTTTTATGACTTTTCCTTCTAACATTTCAATTCCTCCTATTTTATTAAACATTTATTTTTAACTAGATAAGGACATCTTACTATCTGCTTATCTAGGTTTATAACCTCTAAAAAAGAACAGCTTTTACACTGTTCTGGTAGTTGTACATTTATTAACTTTCTTTTCCATTTTTCTTCTCTTTCTTCTTGTGTTTCT
>ERZ791837.1040-NODE-1040-length-19364-cov-2.573463_pt1 | contig 19364 bp, 10 predicted proteins | sample MGYA00510292_ERZ791837 | MGnify/ENA primary metagenome ERZ791837 (study PRJEB30046, sample SAMN00715259) | human gut metagenome | study: EMG produced TPA metagenomics assembly of the A metagenome-wide association study of gut microbiota in type 2...
GAACGTTTACAAAAGTAATTTCCGACAATGAAAAGGACTATTTTTAAAGGAATGATGTGTTTGCTTCTACTGGGTGTGGGAGCAACATCTGTTTATGCACAACAACAGCAACGCAAAGACACATTAGTCGTGGCACGCGACGGGACAGGGGAGTATCGTAACATTCAGGAAGCCGTGGAAGCTGTCCGCGCTTTTATGGATTATACGGTGACGATCTATATCAAGAACGGTATATACAAAGAAAAACTGGTCATTCCTTCCTGGGTAAAGAATGTGCAATTAGTGGGCGAAAGCGCAGAAAAAACGATTATCACTTATGATGACCATGCCAATATCAATAAGATGGGTACTTTCCGCACCTATACGGTAAAAGTGGAGGGAAATGACATCACTTTCAAAGACCTGACGATTGAAAATAATGCGGCTCCACTGGGGCAAGCGGTAGCTCTTCACACCGAAGGTGACAGACTGATGTTTGTCAATTGTCGTTTCTTGGGAAATCAGGATACTATTTATACAGGAACCGAAGGAGCGCGTCTCTTATTCACAAATTGCTATATCGAGGGAACTACCGATTTTATTTTTGGTCCTTCCACCGCTCTATTCGAATATTGTGAACTGCATAGTAAACGTGATTCGTATATCACTGCAGCTTCCACTCCTCAAAGTGAAGAATTCGGTTATGTATTTAAAAACTGTAAGCTGACGGCCGCTCCGGGAGTGAAAAAAGTATATTTGGGTCGTCCGTGGCGTCCTTATGCGGCAACGGTCTTTATCAATTGTGAGTTTGGTAATCATATTCGTCCCGAAGGATGGCACAATTGGAGGAATTCGGAGAACGAAAAGACAGCCCGTTATGCCGAATTCGGAAATACGGGTGCGGGTGCAGATACTTCCGGGCGTGTGGCATGGGCTAAACAGTTGACAAATAAGGAGGCAATGAAGTATACTCCGCAAAATATCTTTAAGGAAAGCAGTAATTGGTATCCTTATAAATAACATCAGTTCGATATAAGAGTAATCCGCATGGTTTCCCCTCCTTTTGGAAGGAGGAGAATTGAGTTACTCAAATTTATATCGAATTCACGTTAAATAGAAGTCATAAGGGAACTTTAATTTTGAACCAACAAAATAAGATTATGAAAAACAGACTGCTATTGCTGTTTATAGTATTTATCCTTTTCTCCGCCTTTCGTGCGGATAAGCCCGTATTGACCATCTTTACGATAGGTGACTCTACGATGGCTAACAAAAATCTGTACGGTGGAAATCCCGAACGCGGCTGGTGTATGGTGCTCCCCGGATTTTTTTCAGAAGATATACGTGTTGATAATCATGCCGCCAATGGCCGCAGTTCCAAAAGTTTCATATCTGAAGGCCGATGGGCAAAAGTGATTTCCCAGGTAAAGAAGGGAGATTATGTCTTTATCCAGTTCGGACACAATGATGAAAAGGCTGATTCTGCACGCCATACTGATCCGGGAACGACCTTTGATGACAATCTCCGTCGTTTCGTCAATGAAACTCGTGCTAAAGGAGGGATTCCTGTGTTGTTCAACTCCATTGTTCGTCGTAATTTTGTACAGCCGGAAGATGCCTCGATTGCTACAGATGCCCGTCGTGCTCCGGGTGAACAGGAACTGCCGAAAGAAGGAAACGTCTTGTACGATACGCACGGTGCCTACCTTGATTCTCCGCGTAATGTGGCAAAAGAGATGGGAGTGGCGTTTATCGATATGAACAAAATTACCCATGATCTGGTGCAGGGACTGGGCCCCGCAGAATCGAAGAAGTTGTTTATGTTTGTCGAACCTGAGAAAGTTCCGGCTTTTCCGAAAGGCCGGGAGGATAATACTCATTTGAATGTGTACGGAGCACGGACTATCGCTGGGCTGACTGTAGATGCTATCGCAAAGGAAATACCGGAACTGGCAAAATATGTCCGTCATTATGATTACGTAGTGGCACAAGACGGAACAGGTGATTTCTTCACAGTGCAGGAAGCGATAAATGCAGTACCCGATTTTCGCAAGAATGTGCGTACTACTATCTTGGTCCGTAAAGGCACTTATAAAGAGAAGATTATTATTCCGGAATCCAAAATAAATATCTCTCTGATAGGAGAGGATGGTGTGGTACTGACAAATGATGACTTTGCCAATAAGAAAAATGTGTTTGGTGAGAATATGGGAACTTCGGGATCGTCGAGTTGCTACATTTATGCTCCCGATTTCTATGCGGAGAACATCACTTTTGAAAACTCGGCAGGACCGGTAGGACAGGCTGTTGCCTGTTTTGTATCTGCCGACCGTGCGTTCTTTAAGAATTGTCGTTTTCTCGGTTATCAGGATACCCTTTATACGTATGGCAAGCACAGCCGTCAATATTACGAGGATTGCTATATCGAAGGAACGGTTGACTTTATCTTCGGATGGTCTGTAGCTGTATTCAATCGTTGTCATATTCATAGCAAACGTGATGGTTATGTGACGGCACCCTCTACAGATCAAGGCAAAAAGTATGGATATGTCTTTTATGATTGTCGGTTGACTGCTGATCCGGATGTTGCCAAAGTATATCTGTCTCGTCCGTGGCGTCCGTATGCACAGGCTGTATTTATCCGTTGTGAACTGGGGAAACATATCCTTCCGGAAGGCTGGCACAACTGGGGAAAGAAAGAAGCGGAGAAAACCGTATTTTATGCCGAATACGATAGTCATGGCGAGGGAGCCAATCCGAAAGCCCGCGCAGCTTTCTCTCGTCAACTGAAGAATCTGAAAGGCTACGAGATGGAAACGGTTTTGGCTGGTGAAGACGGCTGGAATCCGCTAAAGAACGATTCTGTTAAATAAACACCGAATATAGATGTAAGTTCAGCTAAATCATTATCTTTACACCATTCAATATGTGTGTAATAATGATAAAAAGAATCTTATATCTAATTCTTTTGTGCCTGACCGCACCTGTAGTGCAGGCACAACAACACAGTTTTTTCACCCATTATTCTACCGAGGATGGGTTGTCTCAAAACACGGTGATGAGCATGTTGCAGGATCACAAAGACAACCTCTGGTTTGCCACATGGGATGGAATCAATCGTTTTGATGGCTATAACTTTAAAACTTATAAAGCACGTCAGGGCAATTACATCAGTCTGACCAATAACCGTGCCGACCGGATGTATGAAGACCGGTACGGCTTTCTGTGGTTATTGACTTATGACAACCGTGTCCACCGTTTTGACCCGAAAACGGAGACGTTCGAACAAGTTCCGGCAGCAGGTGAAGAAGGTAGTACATACAACATTCACGCTATTCAGGTATTGCCCGATGGTACGGTCTGGCTACTGACAGAACATGATGGAGCTATCCGTGTAGTCACACTTCCTCAGAAGAATTATACGACGAAATCAGATATTTATTCAACGAAGTCCGGTCTGTTTCCTGCCGATCACTTTTATCAGGTCTATCAGGACAAAGCCGGCAATCACTGGCTGCTGACTGATAACGGTTTGGGAATGATACGCCCCGGTGAGCAGCAACCAGTGAACTACTTTGTGGAGACGAAAGGGAAACAGGACGGTATGAATCAGGCATTTTATGCAGTCCGGGAATGCGAAGACGATATCTGCTTTGCTTCAGACAGAGGGAGAATCTGGTGTTATCAGAAACAGGGCGGAGAGTTTCGCCTGCTCGAACTTCCGACGAAAGCCCGCATTACTTCTATACACACCGTGAGCAATGGCAATACTGTAGTGACAACAGATTCGGACGGGTTCTTTCTTTGCAACCTGAAGACAAACAAACATACGCATTATTCTCCCGTGACCTGTAAGGAATTGTCTGCACAACCGATTCTTTCGGCTTATGTAGACCGCACGTCAGAGGTATGGTTCGAACAGGAAGAGCCGGGAGTTGTCGTTCATTTTAATCCTGCCACCGGCGTGGTAAGGCGTGAGCAGATGCGGGTGGAATATAGTAACGCCGATCGTTCGCGTCCCGCTTTTCATATCCATGAAGATGTACACGGGCATATATGGGTACATCCTTATGGCGGAGGATTCTCCTATTTTGATCGTGACCGGAACTGTCTCGTCCCTTTTTATGATGATTTGGGCAGTAACAACTGGCGCTTTTCTAACAAGATACATGCCGCTTTTTCTGATAAACAGGGGAATTTGTGGCTTTGTACCCACTCCAAAGGGCTGGAGAAAGTAACATTCCGCAACGTACCGTTTTCAATGCTGACTCCCGTTCCGCATGAATATGAATCTTTGAGCAACGAAGTGCGGTCGGTATGCGAAGATAAACAGGGGAATTTGTGGGTCGGACTGAAAGACGGAATGATCCGCCTGTACGATTCGAACCGGAAATTTATAGGTCATCTGACAGGCAATGGAACCATTTCGCCGACAGGTACGCCTATGGAGGGTACAGCCTATTTCATTTTGCAGGACTCGAAAGGAATTATCTGGATTGCTACCAAAGGAAACGGTCTGGTGCGTGCCGAACAGACTTCTCCTACAGGTATGTCTTATAAACTAACCCGTTATCAGCACGACGCCAACGATATGTACAGTCTGAGTGACAACAATGTATATTGTGTTTATGAAGATCATCATGGTCGTATCTGGGCGGCTACTTTTGCAGGCGGTATCAACTATATTTCTCAGGGAGAACATGGAGAGACCGTCTTTATCAACCACCGGAATAATCTGAAAGGATATCCGATTGATGTCTGTTACAAAACGCGTTTTATCACTTCGGATAATAACGGACGTCTTTGGGTAGGTACTACCACAGGCGCCGTTGCCTTTGACGAGAATTTCAAAAAGCCGGAAGATATACAGTTCCATCACTTCTCGCGTGTCCCGAACGATACGAAGAGTCTAAGTAATAATGACGTGCATTGGATTATCGCTACCCAGCAGAAGGAACTCTATCTAGCTACTTTCGGAGGGGGACTGAATAAACTGATTTCCATCAGCGAAGACGGTCACGGTGAATTTAAATCCTACTCAGTGCTCGACGGACTTTCTTCGGACGTCCTGCTTTCCATCCGTGAAGACCATAAACAGAATCTCTGGATCAGTACGGAAAATGGAATCTGTAAGTTTGTTCCTTCCGGCGAACGTTTTGAGAATTACGATGAACGCAGTATCAGTTTCCGTGTCCGTTTTAGTGAGGCGGCTTCTACGCTGACATCCGGCGGAGATATGCTGTTTGGAACCAGCAACGGATTATTCATGTTCAGTCCGGATTCTATCCGGAAGAGTAGCTATGTGCCCCCTGTAGTCTTTTCCAAGTTGATGGTAGCGAATGAAGATGTAATTCCGGGAGAGAAGTCCATATTGAAAGTCGATTTGGATGATACACAGGAACTAGTGCTTTCTCATGATGAGAATATCTTTTCCGTTCAGTACGCTGCACTCGATTATACGAACCCGCAGAATATACAGTACGCATACATTCTCGATGGTTTCGAGAAGCAGTGGACTTTTGCCGACCGGCAAAGAAGCGTGACTTATACTAACCTTCCGAAGGGAGATTATATATTCCGTGTCCGTTCTACCAATAGTGACGGGGTATGGGTGGACAATGAGCGCATTTTGAACATTACGATTCTCCCTTCTTTCTGGGAGACGCCTTTGGCGTATGTGCTGTATGTCTGCTTTGTACTGCTGATTATTTTTGTTGCGGTTTATATCCTGTTTACCATTTATCGGTTGAAGCATGAGGTGTCTGTAGAACAACAGATTTCTGATATCAAGCTGCGCTTCTTTACGAATATATCCCATGAACTCCGTACTCCTCTGACATTGATTGCAGGTCCGGTGGAACAAGTTCTGAAGAACGATAAACTGCCGGCTGATGCACGGGAACAGTTGGTAGTGGTCGAACGGAACACCAACCGTATGCTTCGTCTTGTCAATCAGATTCTGGACTTCCGTAAGATTCAGAACAAGAAGATGAAGATGCAGGTACAACAGTTGAATGTTGTTGCCTTTGTCCGCAAGATTATGGATAATTTTGAGTCGGTGGCGGAAGAACACAACATCGATTTCCTTTTCCAGACAGAGAAAGAGGCTTTGAACCTTTGGGTGGATGCCGATAAGTTTGAAAAGATTGTGTTTAACCTTCTGTCCAATGCATTTAAATATACTCCTAACGGGAAAATGATCACCGTCTTTATCCGTGAAGATGAGGGTATGGTGTCTGTCGGTGTACAGGATCAGGGGATTGGTATTGCCGAAAATAAACGGAAGTCTCTCTTTGTACGCTTTGAGAACCTGGTGGACAAGAATATTTTCAATCAGGCAAGCTCCGGCATCGGTCTTTCTTTGGTGAAGGAACTGGTAGAGATGCACAAGGCTACGATTTCCGTTGACAGCCGGCTCGGTGAGGGAAGTTGTTTTAAAGTGGACTTTCTGAAGGGCAAAGAGCATTATAATAGTTCGGTGGAGTTTATTCTCGAAGATTCGGCTGCTCCGCTGAGCATGGAACGTATTGTGGATATCGCTAATTCTTCGCTTCAGACAGAAGCTGCCATCGTAGATGCGCCGGACCTGAAAGTATCTGCTGCCAAAGAAGAGGCTGAGGAAAGCAGTTCGAAAGAGCTTATGTTGCTGGTAGAGGATAATCAGGAATTGCGTTCCTTCCTGCGCAGTATTTTCGCTTCAACTTATCGGGTGGTAGAGGCTTCCGACGGTATGGAGGGATGGAGCAAGGCTTTGAAGTATCTGCCGGATATTATTATCAGTGACGTCATGATGCCGGAGAAAGATGGTATCGAAATGACGCGTGAACTTCGTGCGGATATGACGACCAGCCATATTCCTATCATACTGCTTACTGCCAAGACGACGATAGAAAGTAAATTGGAAGGACTGGAATATGGGGCGGATGATTATATCACCAAGCCTTTTAGTGCGACTTATCTTCAGGCTCGTGTGGAGAACCTGCTGATGCAGCGTAAGAAACTGCAAAATTTCTATCGTGATAGTTTGACGCATGTGACGGTGTCTGAAACTCCGGTTGCTCAAGGGGAGACTTTAGCAGGTCATGCATCTGCTGAACCCGAAAGTAGTGTAGCGGAAGAGCCTGCGATGCCGGAAATGTCTCCTAACGATCGTAAATTTATGGATAAACTGGTTGACTTGATGGAGCAGAATATGGATAACGGGGAATTGGTAGTGGATGATTTGGTTCGTGAACTGGCTGTCAGCCGTTCGGTGTTCTTCAAGAAACTAAAAACGCTTACGGGACTGGCCCCTATCGAGTTCATAAAGGAAATGCGTATCAAGCGTGCCGCACAATTGATTGAAACGGGAGAGTTTAATATGACTCAGATTTCTTATATGGTCGGTATCAATGACCCGCGTTATTTCAGTAAATGTTTTAAGGCGCAGGTCGGTATGACTCCGACAGAGTATCGGGAGAAAGTCGGTCGGTAATTGGAGCTTTTTGCAGTTTTATCTCCTTAGAAGTTTCATTGAATAAATAGCGTTCAGCCGTTTCTGCTTTCTTCGGAAAAGCTTTGATAGAAGGTGATAGCGGCTGAAGGCACAATTTCGTACCCTTGCGTAGACGTGCTCTGAGCGGGGAGGAGTGGTTTCAGTTCTTTCAGGTTTATAGTTTGAGTTTCTGCTTTTATAGTCGATAAGCTATGTATATCTTAATTTCTGAACAAAGGCTGGTTGATATATAGGCAAAGGCTGACTGACGTATGGGCAAAAGCTTGCTGACCCGTCGTCTCAGGCTTGCTGACGTGTAGGCTTAGGTTTGCTGACCTCCGAGCTAAAGTTTGCTGACAAATAAGGTGAGAATGATAGAAACAGCGCTGAAAATATGATGAATGAATAGAGCCTCTGTTTAAGTAAAACAGACCTTTTACTTTTAGTAAATAGAACTTCTGATTGGAACAAACGCAGGCTCTGTTTTTGAAACTGAAAGAGCTGAATGCTGAAACCTCTTTTCAGAGACTACTGCTTTCAGCTGTATCTCCTTCTGACAGGGATTTTGCGGAGATTACTGAAAGAACTGAATACCTGGATTTCAACTTTATTTAGTAGGTGGCTGATTCTTTCATTGTTAGCCTGACAGGCAGGCTTTTTTATAAATTTGTATTAGAGTAAATAGAAAGAAGTACAAGAGTTGTTATGATGATGTACTAGAGTCACTCCAAGGATGTAGAAGATTTAAGGAAAAGATGTATAAGAATTGGATGAATGGTGTACAAAATGCGAGCGAATGATGTACGTCATTACTTCTTTGGAATAATAATAAAAAAGATAGCGATGCCCGAATACGAGTATCGCTATCTTGAGAAAAGAGACTAAAATATTATTTGATTTTAGCCTCTTTTAGCTTAACTAGATTTTATAAAATCTTATTTTCTCCAGCGTGGATCACCAATTTCATTATCTATGATTGTTTGGTTAGATACTTTGAAATTACCGTTTGCTGCATCTGTAAAGCCTGGATCAAGAGTGACTCCAGTTGCGTCTACCACTTTACCGGCTCCACCTTCAGGTATTGATAGTAAGGAAGGTGCCTCGAAATAATAGTTCGAGTTAAATGTCAGATTATCAGTTTTAGTATCTTGACTAAAGAATACTTTATTACTCATGTTAGCAAAAATGCATTTTGTGATATTTGCAGTAAAATCTTTATTACCAACTGAGTTGGAACGGACATAGAAGAGACCTTTACTTGTTGCTTCAATTCCATACAGAGTGCAATTCGATATATTTATGATATTGCCTTTCGTTGAATGTCTGTCAAAACGAATAAAATCAGAACCAGAGCAACAATTATAGAATGTGGAATTTTTCAATGTAAACTCTGCTATAAAGGATTTCTTCTTTTGATAGTCTACAAATCTTTTGCCACTTGCCATATCATGGAAAATACAGTTATCTACAGTAAATGTATTGATAGTACCAGTTTGTGTATTATCATTCTCTACTAACAACGAACCAAATCCAGTTACATCACAATTTGTAACAGTTATATTTCCACCTTTACTATCAAGTACTGTAATAATTGTACCTCCGTCACTAGCAGTTAAATTAAGGTTCTCTATTTTGAAATTGTTACATCCACTTAATACAAACTTGATATTAGTAGTTGGACGGTTTTCTGCATATAAACCTTTTATAGTAACATCTTTGGTTAATTCTATTTCCAATGTTTTTGCAGTTCCACTTTCATCTGTATATATGAAGCTATTATTGTCGTCTTTAGGTAATAGGACAATAGTAGCATTAGCCTCGGCTGTTGCTATGATTGTTGCAAGATTGTCACCCGGATAAGCAGGTAATGCTCCATCCAAGTTTATGAGAGTTGTGAATACCATCGTACCACGAGTTTTATCACCATTCTTTAAAGTTGCAGTATAAGTAGTTTCAGACTTTAAGTTTTTAATAGTAGCGGCACCGGCTGCAATTTCATCAGAAGTCACACGGTGTGCTGCAACATCATTTGGAGTTATGATGATTTCCGTAGCAACTTGTCCGGCGGGCCAGCGAAGTGTTACTTCTGATGCTGTCAGATCTTCTTCTGCAACTTCCAGAAGAATTTGTTCTGCATCTGTTGAACGGGTAGCGCTAACCCATTTGGAATCAGTAATTCCTTCTGCTACACTTTTTACCCGGATGGAGTATGATGTTTCTCCTTCTAATCCTGTAACCGTATAAGTTGCTTTTTCAGATTCTAACGTAGAAATAGCAGTTCCTGTAAAATCAGGATCTTCTTTAAATACTTCGATTACATAGGATTGGGCTCTATCCATTTCATCCCATGTTAATTCTATATTTACTTTGTCTCTAACTCTTGCGGTCAGATTAGTCGGGGATAATAGACGATCTAAATTTAATTCTTTTATGTCATCTATATCTTCACATGCAGTGAATGTAACGCTGCCTGTCAACAGTGTGATAAAAGCAAATGCTGTGATTATATATTTTTTCATCTTATCAATATTTAAGTGTATGAATTAATTATACCAGGAATAATTTTTCAATTCCGGATTGGCATTAAGATTAACCTGGAAGATAGGCCAATACATATATTTAACCGGGTCTTGTGCATAAATAGCTTCTATCTTCTCGTCTTTTAGTTGGCTGGAAGATATCCATGTTTTCGTTTCACCCGAACTGTTGGTGTATTCTGTGTAACCTGCCGGATTGATATTTTGCTCATCGCGGTTCAGACCGTATGTTACGAGACTGCCATCTTCGATTGTATTTGATGCTCCGTTGCGCGTCCATGTGTAATCTTCCATTTTATAATATAAATGCCCGCTTAATTCAGCATATTCTCCTTGCAAATCACGTAAACGATACATTTTAGCTTTAGCCTCATCAAGTTTGGTTTTTAATAGATTCCAACGGATCAAGTCAGCTTTGCGAACAAATTCACCGCAAAATTCCAAAGCGCGTTCTTGAACGATTGCATCAAACATTGCATCTTTATTACCTTGAACAGCTGCGACATATTGGTCTACTTCTGTATTCCAATCGGCTTGATCAAACGCACGTTGGCGAATCTGTTTCAAATATGGAGCTGCTGAGGCCGGACCATTTAATTCGTTTTCTAATTCTGCTCTCATCAATACGATATCAGCATAACGCATATATTGTTTATTGATACCATCGTCGGTGCTTTCAATATAGCGGTTCATCCATTCATAACGGAGTTTTCCGAAATACCATTTATCTATTGAATTGAGTTCTTGGACTCCTTTGTTCCATTTGTAAGGAACACATGTTACATCACGTCGTTTATCCTTTTGGGAATAATCAAAGAAAAAGAAAGGAGTAGGACCTGCCTGTCCACCGGATTGTTTGTAGTTTACTATGACATCAGCGGTCTCATGTCTTAAACCGAAAGTATATACTTGGCGTCCACGTGCAGTCGGTTCATTGTTGTATGGTATTTCCCATAATGATTCACTACCTGCTTTAATAATATCACGACAGTTATCAATAAAAATATCTTCGAAATTTGTTTTTAAAGCCACATATTTTCCTTCTTCTGCCATTACGTCTTTACATGCCTGCAGGGCGATAGGGTATAATACAGATTTTGCTAGTTCTGGATCACTGCTTAATGAACTGTTACCATCGGATCTCAAAGAATAACCGGATGCCTGAAGGCAAACTCGTGCTAATAATCCTTTTACAAAAGCTTTGTTGATTCGTTCTACAGTAGTAGTTGCATCCATTTCGTTGGGCCATGCTACCATATTTTCTGCTTCCTGTAAATCTTTTATCAGTTGTTTGTAGATAACGTCTTTGTCAGTTCTTGCAGCATACATTGTTTCTGTGGTTGTTGGTTCAAAGCGAGCGGGAACATCTCCCCAAGCGTTAATCAGATCAACATATGCCATAGCACGCATGGTAAGAGCCTCACCATAAAGGTGTGCCATATTTTTATCTGTCAAATCTGCGTATGTTCTAAGTCCTTGGATGGCAAGGTTAGCCTTTTCAATGCCTTGATAAATATTAGACCATGGTTCTTTACCATCAGCGAGATTCATCTGACTATTATTCGAAGAAACCTTATAAACCGCTAAATCTGCTTTTCCGTCACCTACCTGTTCAGAACTACTATACCATTCTATGTCAGTATTATAACCATACCAAGGCAAATAACGAGCACGATAGTTCTGTTCGCCATAATATATATATATGTTTTTAATTGTTCCTTCTGCTAAATCATAGATTGAAAATATATTGGAGTCGTCCATAGATGAAGGAGACTTTGTATCAAACAAGTCATCACAAGAAGTCATAAGTAAAGAACTTCCGCAGAATGGCATTGCTGCTATTACTGTATATAATAATTTTTTCATATTAGTTTTTTTTTAGAATGTTAAGTTTAAACCAATTACATATTGACGGCTCTTTGGATATGCTGAATAATCAACACCTGGGGTCAATGCGCTTTTAGTACGTGTAGATACTTCAGGATCGAAACCGCTGTAGTTGGTAATGCAGAATAAGTTATAGCCGGTTGCATAAAAACGGAGATTCTGTATTCCAACTTTTCTGGTCAGAGTTTGTGGCAGTGTGTAGCCAATGGAAAGAGTAGCTAGGCGAAGGAATGATCCATCTTCTACAGCCCAGTCTGTCAACACATATTTCTGTGTCCATGGAGACCACATTGAGGTATTTGCATTCATTGCCGCCAATTGTGTAGGATCATTACAGATAGTTCCGTCGGCATTTAGGTTAGTCCAACGTTTCTCTTCTGCCATGACATCAATCATGTTACGGTATTTATATTTGCTTGAAGATGTATATTCAATTTTGTTTGCATTATAGATATCATTACCAATACTATAGGTAAAGTTTGCAGTCAGATCGAATCCGTAAACACGGGCATTAACAGAGAAACCACCACTACAGAATGGATTAGTATCACCAATTACTTTTTGGTCGTCTTTAGTCACTTTATTATCTTCACTTCCATCTACGTTTTTTAGTTTCATAGCACCTGGACGGAGATATTTCTCACCGATGATGTCAGAAGCATCTGCTACGCCAGCTTTCAATACCCATTTACCATCAATGAAACCTTCGAAGTCACTGACTTCATAACGTCCGTCACTTACAAAACCGTAAATTTCTCCGACAGAATGTCCTGGTTGTACTTTGAAGTCTGATTGAATATCTGTTGATGCCCAACCTGAATCAGCAGAATAGTCCATTAAGCTACCTAAGGATTTAACTTTATTCTTATTGAATCCTACGTTTGCATTAAAACTCAAAGCATAATTCTTTTTATTGATGGCATTCCAATTTAGGGTTACTTCCCAACCTTTGTTTTCTGTTTCGCCTAAATTTCTGTATTGGAAGCTATATCCAACACCGGAAACGGGGAAGTTGATTAGCAAATCTTTTGTAGTATTCCAATAATATTCAACTGTACCACTTAACTTTCCGTTTAAAAGAGTAAAATCTAAACCGGCATTGCGAGTATGGGTTGTTTCCCATTTCAAATCAGGATTGGCCATTTGTGCACCAGTAGTCCAATAACTTGACATATTATTCATCCAGCCTATTGAAGCACCGGAACCAGCAGACCAAATAGTACTTGTTTGGTCACTTGGAATGTTGTTATTGCCAGCTGTACCATAACTAATACGAAGTTTTAAATCATCTAACCATGATTTAGTACTTTCCATGAAGTTTTCAGATGACATACGCCATGCAAGAGCTGCGGAAGGGAAGAATCCCCAACGGTTGTCTTTTGAAAATTTAGAAGAGCCATCGGCACGGAATGTTGCACTCGCAAGATATTTACCTTGGAAATCATAGTTTGCACGTGCAAAATAGGATAGCAGGATATCGTCAGCATTATAGAATTTGTCAGTTGAGAAAGCTGTGCCTTGACTTGATAAGTTGAAAGCTTGGTCTGCCGTAAATAGTTTTGGATAAAAACGAACTTCATCTGTATCCGTATTACTTTTCACCTTAATCAATTCCTGACCAACCAAAAGACTTAAACTATGATCTTTGTTCTTTAGTATCTTCTTGAAATCGTAATTTAAAGTATTAGTATTACGGAAGGTTTTTCTTTCTTTGGAAGTGAATACGGCAATAGGCTGATTGTTTCCATTGATGCGGGAGTTGTAAGTTGTAACTCCATAAAAACGTTTGTCTTTATTATAGTAATGATCTAAACCAAATTCAGTCTTGAATTTTAAGTTGTCAATAAACTCCCAAGTAAAACTACCGTTATAATTAAAAGTTTGACGTGACTGCTGACGTGCATTGTCCGCAACGGAAACTAATGGATTTGTTAATTGGAGATCAGGATCATACCCATCGCTCAAATCTTTGAAATTGAACGGGGTATAAATCATAACGTCTTTCATACGAGAGTCTGCACTGGAAACTTCGCTTTTGGACTCGTTAGCACCTGCACCATTGATTGTTGTATTGGAGTAACGTACAGAGAAGTCTAAAGCAACACGTTTATTGGGCTTGTGATTTACTTTTAAACTTAAGTTATCACGCTTAAAATCAGAATCTTGCATGATTGCTTTATCATCCATATGCGCATAGCTGAAAGCGAACTTTGTTTTGTCACTTCCTCCATTGATGCTTAAATTGTGATTGAAAGTATGTCCGGTACGCCCAAATACTTGATCTTGCCAATTGTTACCTTCAATATTTTCATAAAGATCTATATCCTGATAGTTACCAAAAACTTTGGTATAATCATCTGGATTGATCGTATCATGTTTACCACTATTCAACATAGCCAATTCATATTGCCATTTTGCATAGTCTCCGGATGAAAGCGTGTTTAACTGTTTGGCCATCTTTTTCCAAGAGTAGTAAGCGTTATAATTCACAGAAATCTTACCTTCCTTACCACTTTTTGTTGTAACAAGGATGACTCCATTAGCACCACGAGAACCATAGATAGCAGTAGAAGATGCATCCTTCAGAACTGTCATATCTTCAATATCTGAAGCGGGAATATCAGAAATAGATTCTACGGGGAAGCCGTCTACAATAAATAAAGGAGTGTTATCTCCCGTAATAGAACCACCACCGCGTACACGAATCTTCATTTCTGCATCAGGCGAACCTTCTGTTGTGGTAATTTGTACACCTGCCATCTTACCTGTTAGTGCTTCCGTTGCGGATGCAACAGGTACTACTGTCAATGCTTCAGCATTAACTGTGGCTACTGATCCTGTTATGTCTTTACGCTTGGCAGTACCATAACCGATAACTACAACTTCATCCAACGCTTTTGCATCATCTGATAGTGTAACATCAATCTTGCTTTTTCCTTTGATTACGATTTCCTGCGTTTTCATACCAATATATGAAATAACTACAGTTGCATTGGCAGGAACCTTTAGAGAGAAATTACCATCAAAATTTGTGATTGTACCATTGGTAGTATTCCCTTTTTCTACAATGGAAGCACCGATAATCGGTTCTCCGGTTGTGTCTTTCACATTACCATTTAAGGTAATAGTCTGCGCTGATACGCTGAGCGATAATGCTGCGAAAATCATTAGCAGCAAAGTGCGCATGTTTTTCATTCCTTTAGGCATCTTTTGTTCTTTTATATTAGATTATTAATATTCGAGTGTGTCCACTCTTAGAGTTCTCACTGGTGCAAAATTATGTTTTTGGGGCTTGTGGGATGTGTAATATTTGTTTTTACGATAGTATTTTTTGTTTTTCCGGCATAAAATGGATAAAGACGAGGATTTATGGGGAAATGTACTCTCGTCTTAATCTTTTATAACTGTTTATTCGGGCTTTTAGTTTTATTTTTTAGAATCCGCAGGATACAGATGATTCACTAGCTCGTTCAGATATACCTCCAGATTGGTGTATTCTTTACTCAAACCATATTGTGCGCCGTCGCTTGGATCATTCGGATTCAGATTGTACTTTTTCTCCCATTCGTCCGGTATGCCATCTCCGTCGGAGTCGGTTGGGGTCGGTTCGGATTTATATTCGGGCCAGCCTCCTACATCTATCGGTTGGTCAACCATTCCGTTGGTGCTTCCATGAGACCCTTCATAAGTGTAATTCCCTTTGCGGGTTTCTTCTACGATTCGTTGGTCTACGGCATCGCGGCGGTGAGAAGCTCCGGCAAATTGCAGTACATCTTTATAGGCTTTCTTTGCCGGTTGCAATGAAGTATGCTCTGCTATATCAAATGCTTTTTTGGATAATAAATTCTTTTCCGGTGCGAAGTCGTTCTTGACGATCAGACCAAATGTATTATCCATATTGACTTTATAAAGAGCTTCTTTCTGCTTGTCAGTCAGGCTGGGACAGGTGGCGTCCATAAAGTTTCCTTTGAAGTGGAAGATTCCATGTACCCCTGCCTCATTTTGATTTTTGCCGTCGTCTGCATAAGCGGTGAACAGGCGTCGGTATGAACCTTTGGTAGCACTATAGGGCCCTGGCTTATAGTAATTATTGAGAAAGTTGTACGAACCGCCTTCACCGGCATAAGCCCCGTCACTACCATAATTGTAGATTACATTATTGAATAATTCCACCTTTTCTTCTTCCGGTTTGCCGGTATAACGGCTGCCGCAGAGTCGTGGAGTACGATTGGTGTGATGTGCCAGCAGATTATGATGGAAGGATGCTTTTTGTCCACCCCAGATGCCACCATAGCCATGTGCTCCTTTCTCATGAATAGAGTTGGCGAGGCTTTCGCTGATGATACACCATTGAAGGGTGAATTGACTGTTATCATAGAAAGTGGCACATTCATCCGTACACCAGCTCAGAGAGCAATGGTCTATGATTATGTTACTGTTTCCTTTGGTACTGTTCATTGCATCGTCACCTTTTTGCTTGATGTCCGCTCCCATACGTGAACGGATAAAGCGGACAATCACATTGTCTGCTTGAATGGAAAAGGTGTAGTTCTTCAGACAGATGCCATCTCCGGGAGCTGTTTGACCTGCGATTGTCACATCTCCATTGCTGAGTTTTAAAGGCTTCTGCAATTCAATGATGCCGCTGACTGCGAAAACGATTGTACGGGGGCCTTTTTTGTTGATAGCCCAGCGGAAAGTTCCTTCCGAACCGTCATCTGCCAGTGAAGTTACAGTGTATACTGTTCCACCGGCACCTCCTGTTGTATATTTCCCTGCACCGTCGGCACCCGGGAAGGCTGGAACTTTTGAACGGTCGGGAGTAATATTCTCTTTGTACGAATTGTCAGTATTTGTATTCCCTTGGATAGAAGGGAGCATAAATAAGGCACATAGCCCTACCAGGATTTTTTTGTTCATAGCTACTTAGTTATTGGTTGGGTATAAGGAATTTACCAAACTATTCAGATAGACTTCAAGATTGGTATATTCCTTGCTTAAGTTATATTTGTTTCCGTCACTGCCGTTGTTGGGATTCAGCCCGTTGGCTGTTTCCCATTCGTCCGGTATCCCGTCTTTGTCACTATCCTGCTGTGTAGTGGTAGTGGATGCGTATTCACTCCATCCTTCCACATCAGCTTGTGTATCGATCAGTCCGTTCGTTCCTCCGTTTGAGCCTGTGTATGTGAAAGTGCCTTCCTGGGTTTCTTTTACAATACGTTTATCAATCTTGTCACGCAGATTGGAAGCACCAGCGTATAGTAATACAGACTGATAGGCATCTTGTGCAGACTGAACGAACGAATAATCATCTAAGATAGGAAAACGTAAAGATACAAGCAAATCTTTTGTTGAAACTTCGTTGTTTTTTACGCAAAAAGCGGTTGAGGAGGTATTATCTGCATTTGCATTGGCCAATTCTGTCTTTTGTGAATTAGATAACTTCTCATGTGTTTCGAAATAATTCCCGTTTACATAAAATTTTCCATATACTCCTTTTGCCTGTTGATTCTTGCCATCATCCAGATAAGCGGTGAAAATACGGCAATGTACTTTCGCTACGGCATTAACAGGGCCCGGCTTATAGTAGTTATTCATGATATTATAAGAACCTCCCTCTCCTGCATAGGCTCCTTCACCAGTCCAATTATAGATTACATTATTGCATAAATCGGCTTTCTCCATATCTTCTCTGTTAGAGTAGCGACTTCCGCAGAGGCGGGGCGTGCGGTTGCTATGGTGTGCCAGCAGATTATGGTGGAAGGTTGCAGGGCTTCCTCCCCATATTCCGCCATATCCATGTCCTCCTTTGTTATGAAGAGAATTTGTCAGACTCTCGCTGATGATACACCATTGCATGGTAAAGTCGGTATTTCCATAAAATGAAGCACATTCGTCCGTACTCCAGCTCATTGAGCAATGGTCGATAATAATATTCCTTTTGCCGGGATAAGAATCTTGATACCCATTCATCGAATCATCTTCCGTCTTACATTCATCCCCCATGCGTGAACGGATAAATCGGATAATGACATTGTTTGCGTTGACACGTAAAGTGTAATTTTTCAGGCAAATACCGGGGTGGGGAGCTGTTTGACCTGCGATGGTTATATCATCATTCTTTATTTGCAGCTGTTTGCTTAAAGGGATGACTCCACCAACAGCGAACACAATCGTCCTTTTGCCCGACTTCTCTATCGCCCAACGGAGAGTACCTTCTGAACCGTCATCTTTGAGAGAAGTTACTGTATATACTGTTCCTCCGGCTCCACCGGTAGTTAGTTTTCCGGCTCCTTCGGCACCGGGAAAAGCTGCGACTGTCGAACGGTCGGGAGTCGGATACTCCGGCAGCTGATCCTCTCCCGAATCATCCGGATCAGTAGAATCTCCCGGCTGTTCTGTTGGAGGATTTGTGTCCTGTTCGAGATTTTCTTCCGAACAGGCTGTGAATGATATGAAGACAGATGCAAGAAAAGCTCCTAAAAAAGTTTTATTCATGGCATTAGTTCTTTAAAATATTAGTTGTACTCACGTATTGTGTTAATTATATGATTGCAAATGTATAGGGAAGAAAAGACGTCGGTGTGCAATATTTGTTTTTCACATTGTATTTTTTGTTATTAGATTCAATTAGAGCATAATTTATTGCGCTTTACTCTGTTCCATTCACCGATTTTTATCCGGTATTCATCGGTTTACTGACCGGAAATCATCTGAAAAGCCTGTAAGAGCACAAAGAAATGATGTATCTTTGAACCATCAATCATTAATCATAGAAACGATGGAACAGAAATCTAAATTCTCATCTCCTACAGGTTTTTCAGGAAAACTTTTGGTAGCTTCATTATTTATCCTTTCAGGGATTTTGTTGTTCGCCCGCAATATGGGTTGGATTACTGCTGAATTATTTAGTATAATAGTATCATGGTATTCTCTTTTTATACTTGGTTTTTATGGGAACTATAAAGATAAGAATTTTATTTTTTAGGAACTAATATAATAGCATCGGCAAATAAGGCACCCTTCGAACGGCAGCCGTCAATCTTGATAGAAGATGTCCAGTTGCCTTTCTCAAACGCGTATGTGCCTAAACTTACCCATGCACCTTTGTGAGATCTGGGAGATATTTCTACTTGCTTGGTCCCCTCTTTACCCGTAATGTCAAAAGCCATAACTTCGGGCATTTCCTGGTCGGGAAGAGCTGTGCAGTAAAAGAACACTTCGTATGTATCCGCCTTTTTAATAACAGGCATAAAGGTGAAAGAGCAATTGTTCTTTTGGTTCGCCGACTTTAAATAGCTGTTTTTATAATGCGCTCCAAAGCTTTTTTGCCAATGTCCGGATCTTTCTATTTTGTCGATATCGCTGTCATCGACTAATATTTCGGGAGTAGAACCGTCCAAATAAGGATTGTCTTTCAATATTTTCCTTAGCTTGGTTACATCTATTGTCTGGACGTCAGTATTATCGTTGATCGCTAATGTCGA
>ERZ791837.1054-NODE-1054-length-19154-cov-3.285198_pt1 | contig 19154 bp, 20 predicted proteins | sample MGYA00510292_ERZ791837 | MGnify/ENA primary metagenome ERZ791837 (study PRJEB30046, sample SAMN00715259) | human gut metagenome | study: EMG produced TPA metagenomics assembly of the A metagenome-wide association study of gut microbiota in type 2...
GGCGGCGAAGAGATGCAGGTGGTGGATACCGAACAAATCTACACGGGTGCGCAGGGGATCAAGGCGAAGATTCCCGCCGGATACACCCTGCTCGAAGAAACCGTGCAGCCCGAAACGGACGAAACCTACGCCTACTACGGTTTCGACACCTACATCGACCGGATAGGTTACAGTCTGGGCAAGGTCGTGGATATGATTCCGGAGGAGATCACGTCCGTCGATGAGATTTCGGACCACTGCGCACAACGCGATTCGGCTTTCTACACGGGCGGATTCATCGCGCCGACGCAGCGCACCGAAATCGGCGGCCGCGAAATGTTGTGCAGCGAAGGATACATAACGGAGAATCCGGAGTTGGTTTATGCCGTTTACGACATGCTTTACGAAGGATCGCTCGTTACGGCGACATTCAGGTACGAGAAAAAGGATTACGGCAAGCGGGAGACCCGCCTGCGGATCGAAAGCCTGCTGAAAGGCATCGAATTGGAATAACGACGCGGATACTGCGAAAACGGATAAGGACGGCACTTGCATGCCGTCCTTTTTTATTAGAGGAAGCGGAAGGCAATGCGGGAAAGACCATCGGGAAAGCGTATGCCGACGGCGAGAGTACGGGCGGCAACTGCAGAAAGACCGAGCGACGATGAAAGGAAAGGCCGGGGAGGGCTACGGCAGCAGAAAGGAAGAAGACAACAGCAAAAGGCCGGACAGCGAGGGCAGAAAAGTCGAACGGTGACAGCAGAAAGTACGGGCCGGAACAGTGCCGTACAGTACATGGCTTCCGAGTCGGGAGAGTGTCAGAACAGCGTCGGTTCTGCCTGCCGGAGTGCGGCGGGATGCGGATGGAGATTGATGAATTCGAGCCCCCGGCCCAAAGCGCGGCGAACGGTGTAATGTGTGCCGCCGGGGGAACCGTCGTACCACGCGACCAGCAGTGCGGCGTGCTCGACAAGGTAGTTGTTACGCACGGCATAACACCCCGCATGATAGGACGGGGAGAGTGTCACGCTATGATCGGCGGCAGCCAGCACACGCCGGAAGCGTTCGCGGTCCACGGCCGGGAAGCGGCTCTCCTGTCCCCGGAAAGGGATTACGGCGACCAGCCGCAGACCGGGCATCGGCGTGTGCGGAAAATGCGGGTCCGGAGCCGAGGCGGGAGAAAAGGCCGATCCTGTTTCGGAATCGCGGCACGCGAGGACCGCCTCGGCGGCGGCGAGGTCGAAACCCATGGCCATGCCGCAGAGGAAGGTCCGGAAGCCGCGGGCGTACAACTCCCCCACCGTCCGGCGCAGGGCGTCCGCAGCCGCGCCGCGATAGGTGCGATGGCCGGTAAAGGCGACGGATGTGCGGGAATCGGCGATCATGCGTCCAAAGGTAAGGCTTTGGCCCGGACTTTGCAAGCCCCATTGCTGAATTTAAACTTTCAGCAACTATGAAAAACACAGGAATTGCCATCGTATCGCTCGTGGGCGGCATGATCATCGGTTCGGCCCTCACAATGCTCTTCACGCCCCAGTCCGGTCCGGAACTGCGCCAGAAAATCAAGGATTCGATCGACGACGAGATCGACAAGGTGAAAGACAAACTCGGCAAAGTCGAGAGGGAGATCGAGGAAGCCCGCTGCAAATGCGACGAAAAATGACCCTCCCGGCACGACGCAACAATGGAGAATAAACCTTCCGGCGGCCGTTTCATAGCCGCGCTGCTGTTTTTCGCAACGACTGCGGGCATTGCCATCCTGCTGCTGCTCACGGCGCTGGTTATCTGGCTTTCGTCCGTTACGGGTTCGTTCATCGCCTCGGCGCTGATCGCAGGCGGCTTTTTCGCCGTCCTCGCACTCCTCGTCTACCTGTTCGCGATCCGCGACGCCGTGGAACAGATCCGCAGGCAGGCCGAAACGGTTTACGAGGTGGCCCATGCAGCGCAAACGGGCTACGAATGGCTCGCCGGAAAGGTTTCTCTGTTTCTGAAGCTCCGCGAGGAGTTGCAGAAAAAATGAAAAGCCGGAGCAGCATGCTGCTCCGGCTTTTTCGATAACGCCACTGCCGAGTGCGTCACAACGGAACGTCCGCTTCGACATATACCCGCGTATAGCTCTCATTGATACGCAGAAAGAGTTCGAAGCGATTGCTGAACCAGTCGCCGAGCCGGAATACCAGCTTCCCGCCGCGCCGCTCGCATTCGATAGCATAGCCGTCGTCGTCGAAAACGTGTTCGACATCGCCGGCCGGCAGCGACAGCGACACCTCCTGTTCGAGATGGTCGTAGTTGGAACGGTCGATCCGCAACACCGTACTCCCGTATTCGGGCAGTTTATAGGGCTTGGGCAGGTCGGTAACGTACCGGATCGCTGCGCCGACGGTCCTGGACTCCTCCGTAAGCGGCGACACCACGTAGATCTTCAGGTAATTCATCTTCTGACCCCCGATGGGCATGGCATGCTTTCCGGAGGGAAACGACATCAACACCCCTGGACGCACGGCCACGTAACCATGACCGGCCTGCACGGCAGCTGCCGACGCTCCCGTCACCAGCGACTTGGGCGCAACGGCCCCCAGACCGCCGACCTTGCCGAGCGCAAAAAGAACGCAATTGTCTCCGCTCACGAAATTCTGCGCCTTGTCGATATAGATGCCCGAATCGTCCAGCATGGTTTTGCCGTTGCTTTCATCCATCATATTGAGGGTGACGGTCCCTTCGGGATCGCCGGGAATCTTGTCGTCGGAGCAGGAAGAAACGCCGACAGCGAATGCCGCAAGCAGCAGCGGCAGAAGGAGCTTTTTCATTTCAAAATCGTCTTGTGTGAAGTGTAGCCGCGGCAAATATACGCAAAAAACAGCACTTACTCCCATCATATTGCATATATCTTTGATAGCATCATCACGAGACGATAATCCAACTATTTCAAACTCTTCTCCTTTAAACGGACATACTCCTGTACCCCAGCTTCGTTCATCTGAACGGCATAATTTTTTGGCCGTTTTCTCTATACGAAGCCGCAATATCTCCCGTTTGTAGGCTTCTTCCGTACGGTCTTGCCTTCAGGAAGCACCTCCTTAAACTCAGCATCAGCACGGATCAGCCCCTCCAGACCGCCTTGTTCATCCTGCTTTAACCATTTGCGAAAAGCGGCATCAGACACGTAGTGAAGCGTACAGAAATCACTCTATTTAAGTCGACCGTTCAACTTGAACTGGCGAATCAGAAACTCTTTTTCAAGAGGATTCAGATGTGCCATAAAAATTTCTCCTTACCGGTGGATGAAATTGAGGGCTGCCTTTTGTCCGTCAGAAGTCTCCTCTGTAGTGAGGGACATAGCCCCTCACTACAGAGGAGACTTTCAATAAACACCAAAGATACAACTTAACCCGTTGTGCATTTAGTATAAATGTATAAAAAAGATGTTCATGTTAGATAAAATCCGTACATTTATATATCTATCAATCACACAAATACAAAAAAGCAGTTTTAATATAAGTTACGAAAAAATGTTGGAAACCTTACAAGGCATAGAGCAAAAATCAAATTTTCGCAATCAACATCGTCTGCCCCGTATGAGCGATATCGAGGTTCCCACCCTCTTTCTGACGGCGAAATATATGGGCATAGATTCGGAATACCGATTGTTTCGTATGCTTCCCGATTATTTGCGACCCCGAATTGAGCGTAGCGTCTACAACCGCTGTCACAGAGCCTTACCCCCCCCATTTGTCCGCTCTTCGCAAACGTATGGGCTAAAACATCTCCTCGGCTCCAGACTATCTGATTGTAGACAGTATGCCGCTGGAAGTATGCAGGATCAGTCGTAGTTTACGCTCAACGGTCTGCAAACAGGAATATTATTCTGCTCCCGACAAGGGATTCTGTGCTTCGCAACAGACTTGCTATTATGGCTATAAGCTGCATGTCGTCTGCTCGTTGGAGGGAGTGATCCGCAGTTTCGACCTCTCGAAAGCTTCGGTACATGATATTTATTATCTGAAAAATGTCAAGGAACTTTATCGGGACTGCGTCCTGTTGGACGACAGAGGCTATCTGAGCACCGACTACCGGTTGGATCTGTTCGAGAGTCAACGAATTGTGTTGGAAGTGCCCATACGACGAAATCAGAACGATTACAAGCTGCAACATCCTCTATTCCGACGCTGTCGAAAAAGAATCGAAACGCTTTTCTCGCAACTTTGTGACCCGTTTATGATCCAACGAAACTATGCCAAATAATTCAACGAATTCAGAACCAGGATAATCGCTTAAATGCACAACGAGGAACTTCAATCTTTTTCTACCTTCTCTTGTCTACTTTTTCGGCAGCAACAGCGTTTACCGAAAATATTTCGCGTAACTCAAAACACAGCTTGCACGCAAGTCCCGAACATGCAATGTCTCAGAGGCTCAAAAACGGGTCGAACAGCACGCCCCGTTGCCGCTTGTTCGCCGGCCAGCATAAAGAGGCGAACTAACTGTTCCCAAAGCCGACTTCGGGAACAAAACAGGTATAAAACGGAGGTCCTCTGCGGTCAATCCATCATGAATGATTGACGTCTCGCCTTTCGAAGCGGAATAGGCCTCGGTTCCGGCTTCGCTATGCAGGTAGCGGGTCGAGCAGAGGTTGATGATGCAGTCGCATTGCTGATTGCCGTTCTGCTGGCGGTGGAGAGCCAGTTGGCGGGAGGTGATGAAGACCGGGCGTAGGTTGGTGGCCATCAGCCGGTCGAACTCCTTGATCGAAAGTTCGGTGAGGGGCTTGAAGTGGCTGATTCCGACGTTGTTCACCAGGATGTCGATGTTGCCCAATGTCTCGAAGATCTCCTGCATACATCTTTTGAGGCTGACGGCATTGGTAACATCCAACAGATAGAAACGGGCACCGGCCTCTGCTGCGGTTTGGGCCCCGAGGACGGGATCAAGGTCGCAGAAGACTACTTGATCGCCTTGTCAGGCAAAGACTTCAACGATTCCTTTTCCGATTCCGTGGGCACCGTCCGTAACGAATACGCGTCTTTTCATGGCTTTCGGATTTTTTCTAGAAAAAAAGTGCAAGCCGGCCGCAGAGACAAAATTTTGTCGTCGATTTTGCAGTAGACGCGCCGGGTGAAGCGGATTCCGCTGGGGATGCGCCTGCAGGGGAGTTGCTTCGAGATTTTGACTGGTGCATGAGATTCCCCGGATCAGCGTAGATAATGTTGCGAGAAGAAAAGACGGATTACCGTTGCTTTCGAAAATGGGGTAAGCATCCAGCTTACAAGGTCCACTTCTCCTATTTAAACATGGGGTCCGGATTCAATTGATACTCTACACGATGAATAAGATCAAGCATCTGTAGAAAGATTTTCGGCTGGTTATCTACCCTTTAGGCACCTGGATCGCAGGACAGTCTCCGCCGGCACGAAGAATAAATTCAGCCGTCTTATGCCTTTGGGCATCATATAATTCCTTTTTGATAGTGCTACGGCAGATGACCACTGTCTCGGAAGTGTCCGTATGCCGATGGATAGGAATCTCTGTGTCACACATCAAGACATTGAACATCTTTTGAGAGGAATCTTCGGATGCAATCTTCAGATCATAATTCATCCTACGGCGGGGGGCTTCTGCCTGTTTCTGGATGCTGTCAATAGGTTGCTGTCAAGTCGCATATGTTAGAGATTGTTCGGATCCCAATCTGCTATTTAACAATCGCTTCTTTAATGCAATCAACTATGTAATGGACGTCGTCATCTGATACATATGGGCCGGCAGGGAGACAGAAGCCAACCTTGAACAGATCTTCCTCAATACCATTGGTGTAAACCGGAGCATTGGCATATACAGGCTGCTTGTGCATGGGTTTCCATGTCGGGCGAGTCTCGGTCTTCTTGCCATGCATGAAAACGCGAAGAGCCTCGACATTATCGTTCGGCTGGCAATCTGTTGTTGCGCTTTCAACAGCATGAATTACTCCGGCAGCACCTCCGACTGCTGTTTTAATTACCTCCTTATATGCATTCTCCTGTCCCTGGATATGAACCGACGGGTCGAGTGTCGCTGCACAGAGCCAGAAGTTTCCATCGAAACGAGGATCTTCCGGCTGCTTGTGGATGTGGATACCGGGTATATCAGCCAACAACTCCTCGTATAATTTCTGTACATGCTTGTGGTGAGCGATATGCGAGTTAAGTACGGTCATCTGACCGCGACCAATACCGGCACATACATTCGACATACGGTAATTGTATCCGGTAGCAGTATGCTGATAATAGGGATATGCATCACGGGCCTGAGTAGCATACCACATGATTTCATTTGCCTCTTCTGGATTCCGACAGATAAGTGCACCTCCACCTGAGGTTGTAATCATTTTGTTCCCGTTGAAAGAGAGTACTCCGTAGCGGCCGAAAGTGCCGAGGACTTGTCCATCAAAGCGAGATCCCATGCCCTCGGCAGCATCCTCAACCACCGGGATACTATATTTGTCAGCAATCGCCATAATTTTATCGATATGGTATGGCATACCATAAAGAGCAACCGGAATGATGGCTTTAGGATATTTGCCGGTCTTCTCTTTACGGTCAATTATGGCTTTCTCCAGCAATTGAGGGTCCATATTCCATGTCTCGCCCTCTGATCCTATGAAAATCGGTTTGGCTCCGAGGTAGGTAATCGGATGAGATGAAGCACAGAATGTATAGCTCTGTACCAATACCTCATCTCCGGCCTTTACGCCACACCCGATAAGAGCCAGATGTACAGCTGCTGTCCCGGCAGAAAGGCAGACTACCTTCCTGTCAAGCGGCTGACTGCCATCGCTCTTGCTATTGGCAAATGCTTCCAAATCCTTCTCAAATGTATTCACGTTCGGTCCCATCGGAACCACCCAATTTGTGTCAAAGGCTTCTTTGACATATTTCTGCTCCCATCCCTCTTCTGACATATGAGCCAAACAGAGATAAATCGTTTTTCTTTCTTTAGACATAATTAGTGATTTTATAACTATTTACTATATAGCCGCCACTTAAATACGCTTTATCTTATTGATATACAGGCTTATAACCCCATTTAACCCTTTAATAAATCTGCAGAAATTCTTATCTTTACAATAAGAAACTTGCAAATTTTTGTAATCAAAAACACCAATAATACTCCATCCTTATTCAGGAACCTGGCAGATATGCTGAATCAATCGCCCCCCTATCAATTGTCAAACAAAGTAGATTGGGATAAATTCTACAAAGCTTTTCACCCTTTGTATTGTCAAGATCATGGTAGCCTCGGTAAACCGATGCGTTTGATGTGCGGTTTACTCACCCTTAAGCATCTGCGTAATTTGTCCGACGAAACCGTAGTAGAGAGATAAGATTAAAATGCTTATTATCAGCATTTTTTGCAACATGAAAGAGTTTACTACTGCTGCTACAGGTATCATCCTTGGAGCCATGCTCTTTCGTAATGAATATGATGATCATACCATTGAACCGTTATTGACACAAGCGGAGCGATTAACCGAAAGAAAGATCAAAGTGCTGGCCGGTGACAGAGGCTACAGGGGCAAGAAAAAGGTAAACGGAACAAAGATTATGGTACCGGATGTTCCAAAGAAATCCGACAGTCGTTATCTGAGATTGGAGAAGCATAAACTTTTTTGCAAGCGAGCAGATATAGAGTCGTCAATCGGACTCTTGAAATTCGATTGACACTTGGGACGCAACTTTTGCAAAGGTGTGGCCGGAGATGCTATGAATATACTTCTTGCGGCACTAGCTTATAACTTCAAAAGGGCGATGAAAGCTCTTTTGAATTTTATTCAAAACATCCGCGAGGTACTGTTGGCTTACAATTTCTCACGAAATACGTCTTTTTAGGGAATCACTATATAATTGCAACGGCTATAATCCATCATAACGATTATTTGTTTTTTATCACGCAGATAGACTGAGATACACCTCGTCTGCACCGGAATCTTCATCTCGAACACTATACCCCTAAACAAAAAGAATTAACCAGAGTTCCATTACTTATGACGGACATGCTTACGGTTAGAGAAAACTATATTAATAACCTTATTAGATGACAACTAACTGTTTATAAGTTCTTCCAGGTTAAAAATAACTCTTTTCGGCAAAGCCTCTTTGCGTACCGAAGATAAATCCTGGCTGTGGATATTGCTCTTTAGATCCGCGCCTGTACCAGCTATAGAATCCATCAAACAAATACTCACCCAACCGAGAATATTGGGAGCAATGAAATCCTTGATCGGGTTATCACCAACATATGAGAAATCCGTGCAATCTGGGAATTTCCGCATGAAATATTCATAGTTGACAAGCGAAGGTTTCTCACTCCCCAACTCTTCCGAGATGATAATCATATCCTCATTGAAGAACCGTCCGAGCTTCAAGGCCTCAATCTTATTGCGTTGAGTCTGTGAACGACCATCCGTTATCAGCCCTAACATCGTACCAGAGTTTTTTAAAACCGATAGCACCTTCTCCACCTCCTTGGATAGAAATAGCTCATGCACTCCGCAGCGATACATATTCAATAAATCGCTTTTCTCCCACTCAGGAGCAACTTCTACAACTTTCTCGAATACATCCTCTTTCGCTACATACCACCTAAGCATCTGGAAATAGAAACCTTCCCAGCTCTGTCCAAACACCTCATGCGCTATTAATCGATATGCAGCTTTCAAGTACTCGATTTCCTTGTAGAGCGTATCGTCTAAATCAAAGCAAACGACCTTCAAAATTAGAACCTAAATATAAATAGCGTCATCAAAACGAAGCATCAGCATCCCATTTTTCCAATTGTCGAAGTACTCCACGGTCTCTCCCATAAAATATTCTCTAATCAGCAATTCGGGGAAATTACCTCCGGCCATATAGCTCAATGGATAGCCGCCACCAAAACGGGGATTAATTTCAATACCTACAATATCTTTAGTTTCCGGATGGAAGAAAAGTTGTACGCAGATGCATCCAATACAACCATCAATATATCCCAACTTCTTCTTTAAAAAGTCCAGAATTTCATTTTTCAGAGTGCGCCCCTTATTTATTTCTCCAGCCCGAATCTCAATACGCTCTCGAGGAACTATACACTTCACGGAGTTGTCCTTACCGAAATACATATCAGCCGTAATCTCCTTATAGACCGTCTTGTCTATATACTCCATGAAGATCAGTTTCTCGTCTTCCAGAATTTCCTTTGTCAACTCATCAGACGACTTGATATAATGCAGGTTTGTACTCAAAGAACCGTCATAAGGCTTTGCAAATAGCGGGAACGACGGGTTATATTTATCCACTTCCTTGGGCACTCTCACACCATGACTCTCGAAGAACTTAATGGTATTTCTCTTGTCTCGACACAAGGAGATAAATTCCTTATTACTCACCATTATATGAATGCCTTTCTTACGGAATGATTCCTTCAGGTCTGCTAATAGCTGGAGTTCAGTATCAATAGTCGCAATTACCATTCCCACCTTGTTCTCCTCACATATTCTCAACAGCACCTCGGGATATTCAGGAGCTGTCACTCTCGGCACCTTAAATGCTCCGTCACACACATAACTTACCGGAGCCATCTCTGGATTCATATCCGTAATAAACACCTTTGCTTCAGGGAAAAATCGGTTCAATGTTTCCTTGAAAAACCGGGTCAAAGCCACCCGTTTACCTGCACTAGTAATTAGTATGTTATGATTCATTTTTTAGTTGCTTCCATTAAACGGATCCATTGTAGCCCACTCTCCACCTTGCTGATTAATGTCGTTACGAAACAACACCTTCTTAATTGTTGTGAAAAACACTTTCACATCCATCATTAATCCGATGTGGTTAACGTAGTATACATCTAGTTCAAATTTTTTCGTCCACGAAATATTATTACGTCCATTCACTTGCGCCCAACCGCTCATGCCAGGGGACACATCGTGACGACGGTGTTGTTCTTCACTATAAAGCGGTAGGTACTGTACTAGCAGGGGACGCGGACCAATGAACGCCATATCGCCCTTTAGGATATTGATCAGTTGCGGCAATTCGTCAATAGAGGTAGACCGGATAAATTTGCCAACTTTGGTCAAACGGTCTGCATCCGGCAACAGTTCACCCTCACTGTCACGCTCATCAGTCATAGTTTTAAACTTAAGAGCCTTAAAAAAAACTTCGTCCTTTCCTGGACGAAGTTGGGTAAAGAAAACCCCCTTCCATCCACCCTTATTAACGAAGAAAAGCAACACAATTGTGGCGATAAAAATAGGCGATAGCACCACTAGTCCTACCAGAGCCCCAAAAAAGCCAATCGGACGCTTCACAAAAGTAATGTAAAATTTTTGTTTTGTTGTAAGCATGCTATTTCAGATGATTCATTATTACTTCGTAGGTATTTTCAACTAAATAATTATCTTTAAGAAACAAAAAGGCATTCTTTCCCATTGCTTTTAAATCCTTTTTCAACAAATCATTCAAGGTTGCGGTAAATGCTTCTACATTATTGCTTGGGCACCAAACGCCAAAACCATTTTCTTGTGCAATAATACCGGTATCGCAATTAGGATCAGTTACTACCAACATAGGTATACAATATTTCATATAGTCCAATTCTCGACTTGGGTAGTTTGGAATGGTAAATCGGTAGTCCAATGCTATAAGGCCAATCTGACTCACCTGTACTAGTCTGTCATAATCAGCCTTCGGAAGACGCGAGAAAAGCGACATATTCTTCGGCTGTTTCTCTTTTACCCAAGCACTCAATCGCTTAAATTCCGTTCCATTTCCCAAGACTAAAAAATGACAATCTCCTCGATCCTTATTAGCGTCAAAACACTCTATTAAAAAAGATATTCCTTGAGGTATACCAAGATTTCCTCCATAAATAACAATTGGTTTATCAATCGGCAGATTATAATGTTCCAATAAATTTTTGCGATCTTTTTCCGAAACAAATTCGCTATCTTCTAACCTAAGTTCAATTGAATTAGGGCATATTTCAACTTTTCGTGGATTAATCTCAGGATTATGCTCCCGCACATAATGCACATTAGCAGGACTCATGCATCCAATCACATCACTTATTTGGTAAAGATTGCGCTCTTGATTACGGAAATACTTATACAAGAGTCCTTTAATTCCTGTTTTAGTGAGCATTCCAAGATCAACCGCGTTCTGAGGAAATATATCCTTTAACATAAGATAGGTCAATGCCTTGGAGTACCTTTTTTTCATCATCTTTACTACCCCAAGAATAGTGATAGGGGGTGTAGAATAAAGAATTAGATCTATGCTTACATTTTTCAGATATTTGACGATAGCCCGTTTAAATAAATACTCTAAAGTCACCTGTCCCAATCCCTTTTCTATAATATTAGTTTTCTGGACATTCAAAGTACGTACATTTAACAAATGTACACCTTCTTTATGACAAAGAGATGTTTTCTTTCTTTCTCTTCTCTCAACAGGACATACTATATAAACTTCATGTCCTTCGTCCCTCAATTTTCTCATCAAGTCTGGATAAATACGCCGTTCTTCAATAGTCGTGATTTTATCCATAGTTAAAAATAATATGTTCATAACTTGTGTTATCGGACGATTTAGAATTAATGCATTAATTTCAATAATCTTAAATCATTTTTTTGAGTTGCTACAGGCTGGAAGAAAATAGACTCTGTATTATTAACTCCATATGGAAATTTAAAAGCCCCAAACTGAAAAGCTGCATACGGTAGTCGATCTTTCTTTTCTTTGTAGATCTCGGAGAACCCATTAGTTATATTTCCGATATAGAGATGGACAAACTCATCTTTAATACCGGCACCTCTTTTGCGGCAAGTGAAGGCTTTGATCAAAGAGGTGTTTCGCCCATCAGGTTCTACGGTTGTAGCAAACACATATTTGTCTTTGTTCATAGAGCAGTCCCTTTATGGGCTGCAAAATTACAAATTCAAATCGTCGCACATGAAAAATTACTTCTAATAGACTATGTTTCAACTATTTCAAAGACCGACTTGCCCGCTTTTACGGGACAGTAGTGATAGGAAGTCTATCAATAGCCAAGGCCTCTGATTTTGTGTTCTCTAAACTTTCTCTGCTGTTTTTTGCTTTTCTGTGATGCGAAATATTACCGTAAACAATGTGTCTCTGAATAGAAGAAATCAGAGGAATACCCTGTTTACAAGAAGCAAATCTATTGATTTCTATGTGTTTATTTACTTGTTAAGTAAACATTCGTATAGGTCAATATATTTATCGAAGCACTTGTTCTTATCGAAATGTTCTTCTGCCCGTTTACGGCAGGCTGTCGAAGAAAGAGGCTGCTCTTTCAGATTTATAATAGCTTTTGCCAAAGCTGCCACATTCCCTTGCTCAATTACAACCCCCGTCTTCTCATCTACAGCCTCTGATGCACCACCCGTACGATAGGTTATTATAGGAATACCACATGCTAAAGCTTCAAGATTGACTGTTGGGAAGGTATCGGCATATGTAGGGTTGATGAGAACATCTGATTCAGAGTAGAGTTGTGCCAATTCTTGCGCGGTCTGTGTCCGCAGGATGCCATGAATGCCTGCTGGAAGATTCTTTACTTGATCAGTAGAGAGACCTACCATCGTAATCTTATACTCCTCCTTTGGTAACATCTCTCGAAGTTTGTAAATGTCTAATTCTCCTTTATATGCCATCCATACATTCGAAACGGCAATAATGCGAAAAGGACGGTTGAGGGGTGATGATTGAGTGTTGGATGTTGTCTGCTTGAAGACAGACAAATCCACACCATTCTTTATTACCTCAATGCGTTTATCCTTAAGGAATGATTTTTTCACGAGACTGCTCATCCAATCTGAGCATGGCACGATAGCTAGGTTCTTGCATTTGCTAAAGAGGCTTTTTTTTAGCAAAAAGTTCTCACGAGAGCGATCAACAAATCTATTCCTCTGTACGCATTTGCCACATTCCGTTTGCCACTTCATGCAGTTCTGCTGGACGAAGTGATAGCAATGACCGGTAAATGCCCAGCAATCGTGGAATGTCCATACCACCTGTATCTCAGTCTGGTTGAGGTATTCAAATAGGATAGCATAATTTAGAAAATGGTCGTGGATGTTATGTAATTGCACTACATCTGGCTTTATTTCGGTTATCCGACGAACAAGAGCCTTTGTGGCTCTATCGGAACTACGCCCTTCCATATCCAGTAGATAGTTGTAGGCAAAGTGGATGTAGTTATCCATCTTTGAGCCTACTTTTACAAGATTGCTCTTGGAAGTGGTCATCTTTCGTCCATATGCTATGTACGAATTCCATCCACGTTTCATCGCCGACTGTCCGATAGCTTCTGCTATCTTTCCCGTTGAACCCCAGTTAGCTGTTACGTTAATCTGTAAGAGTGTTGGCATATTATTTATATTGCTTTAGAACAAGGACCATGCGATATTGAACAATCCCGTCCTTTCTGGAGGTCATCGATTAATAAGAGAAGGTTTTTGGCTGCATTGGCTGGAGACCAAACATCTCGCATATTCTCATAGCCCTGAATTGCGATTTGCTTTCTTTCTATTGGATGATTTAGTAACAATTCTACCTTTTCAGTAAGTGAAGACAGCGCCTTTTCATCTATTTGGAGTTTTTCCCCTATAAAACCTGAATCCGTATTTGCACTCTTGAATGTTATGCCAGAAACTCCATCTTCAACAAGGAACGGAATAGATCCAATACCATCGGAGCCCACAAGTATACATCCGTTGCTCATAGATTCATTGGAAACTGCACCCCAGCCTTCATTTCTATCGGATGTAAATAAGAATATCTCATGCTTGCGCATTTCTTGAAGTATTTTTGCATTCGGCATGTTTCCCTTGAATGTTATCATGTCTGTGACCCCTAAGTCTGATGCGAGTCTCTTGGCTTCTTTAAGTTTCTCACCGGAGCCGAACATGTCGAGAGAGAAGCGATAGCCTTTTTCCTTGAGTCGTTTTGCCATTAAGATAGGTAGTTCCGGATGTTTCCATTTCAGAAATCTACTGCACCACATAAGTGATGTAGTTTCTGATGAACGAACATTTTGTGACGCTTTAACGTCAAAATTTTTATCCACTGTGGTGAAATACCCCCACTTGTAACAACGATTCTTGTAAGTATGCAATTTATATTGATCACTTGCCCCGAAAGCGCTTGCGCATAACTTGTAAAATGGCTTTCTCCAGAACAGAATACGATAGTAGCATAATGATTTGATGAGTCTTGGAGAAAGTAGGTTAAGCCAACCTCGTTTCAACCAACGCTCAGATACTTCAAAAGAAATCTTGTCTGTGTTTTTGGCGCGAATTACTTCAAGGTACAGCACCTCCGGACCACCAAAAAGAGCTACATCTGCAGTCTTTGCTAACTCTATCGCCTTTTGCCGATTTTCTTCATTTTCCCAGGCCCTCAATACATATGACACCTGCGAGTAGTCGGTATAACCTCCTTTCTTTAGCCAGTCGTACATCGGAACAGTCTCAACGAAGATGTAATCAATGCCTTCCGTTGAAGCCAGTTCGTCTGCAACAAGTTTCTGATGGTGATTGAGAAAATTGGAGAAATATGCTATTATCATATATTACAAGCGGATTTTATCAATTTAGCATAATTCTTAACCATACATTCGGTTGTAAAATGAGTATAAGCAAAGTTATAGGCCGCCTCGACATTGTTTTTGTTAAAAGATGGATTATCCAATAAACTGCAGACCACCTTGAAGTAAGCATCGGCATTGTTACTTTCAACTAAATGGCCATATTTCCCGTTGTCTGTTATATCTATAGGACCACCTGCTCCTCTCCAGGCAATGATAGGTTTCCTTCTTAACATGCCCTCAACCAAACTACGGCCAAAACCTTCTGTACGTGAGAATGATATCAGGATATCAGTTTCTGCAAAGAGATTTTCCCCTGATACAAAACCGCAAAAATTTATATATGGTTTTATTCCGAGAATCTTTATCTCATGCGCAATCTTTGTCTGATATTCGTTATCACCATCAGGATCTCCATACAAATTTAAAATGGCATTAATGCCGTGATCTCGCAAAAGTTTTATCAATCTAATGCCCTCAATCTGATTTTTTAAATCGGATATAAATCCCATTGTGCTGATTCTCAGATAATCCTTTGAGAGATCTTTATGAGGGTAGTCAAATACAGGCATTGGTAATCCATTATGAATGAGAGTTACTCTATTTTCTGGCATACCGCATTGGATTAATAAGTCTGTTTGCTTCTTTGAAATACCTACAGCAAAATCAATACAATGGTGTTTTAATTTCTGGATAATAATTTTACTTGCAATACCTTTATCTTGAAAATTACCACCTCTGTTAATGTAAATCTCATTTATATGTTTTGATGGTATTAACGACAATAGAGCAGATGTAACAGGCTGATTTGTAATAACCCAGGTGTCTCTGTCTAAGAAGGGCCTTATAGTTCTATATAAATCTAGAATAGTATAGAGAGTCTCACAAACCTTATTTTTGGACATTGTCCATACGGATTTCTTAGTTGTCTTTACAATAACATTCAAGGGAAAGTCTGTTGTTGACATTTCGCTACCATTGGGGCATACAACTATTATTTTAAACTCAGAAAAATGACTTAGGCCCTTGACAATTGATATCGTACTTTGAGGAACTCCTCCTCTATTGTCAATGAACTCGCTTGGAAATATTAATGTTTTCATTTATAATGATATATCTATACATGATTGCACATAAGATACAGTAGAAAATAGAGTTTATTCCAATAATAAATCTTGCATTGGTAATAAAATCATTAGCAAACATTGCCATTGTAACAATAAATAAGAAGAGATATTTTCCTTTAAATTGGAAAGCCCAGTTGAGTAATTTAATGTTAGTAATGAGATAACATAAGCAGCCTGCGATGCCAGTTGTAATCAGAGAATGAGAGAGGAAACTATGCTGAATAGCTGATGGCTTTCCGATGAACAGAAATGTAGATCCTTCAAACTCGAGCATATGCTGTATTGGTTTTACGTTAATGCTCATAATTCGAGAGTCCCAAAAGTCATTACCAGCGCCATTTATCTTCTCGCTTAAGTAACTTTGACTGTATTCATAAAATGAAGAATCTACAAAAGTTAAAATATACTTATAAAGTATGGGACCTATGATAATTAATAATGAAATTGCAAATATCTCGGATCCATATACTTTCTGGTGTGATAAGAATCTGAATAATAAAAAGCTAATTACGAGCATCATCATAGCATATCTACTTGAACAAAATACAATAATGACAGCCATAATTATAATACCAAGCAGTACGTATGATTTCAATAACTTTGTATAATATAGAAACTCAAATAAGATTGAAAATAATAAAGCTGTGAATGCAACATTATTACGTCCATATCCGAAGTCTAGAGTCGCAAGATTCTCAGAGTATGTTTCCTGCATCATTGTCCGATAATTGAGCAGGAATACAACAAGGAAAGCTGAACCTATTACAATAAGTTTCTTTATATCTTGTATGGATTTAATATTATTGGATAATGAAAAATATATGACGACCCCCCATAAGTAATTTCTAAAATAGTTGATAAATATTGTATTTGTTAAATCCCCATTTATAAGTGCTGCGGCAATCATAAATGGGACATATATTGCGGTTAATGTAAAAAAACGATCTGTTAACCATTGATGAGTTATAAACTTATATGACGATATTATTAATAAAAGTGCACATGCTATATCGGCGTATGTAATACCTGCAGCAATACTATAATAACTGCCAATTAAAGCTCCGACAGATAATGCATATACTAAGAATTTCATGCGTACTTTATTTTTTCTTGAATAAAAAGATTGACATAACATCTTCTCTTGAAGGAAGAGTATAGAAGTCTTTCATAGATAATTCTGTAATTCTTGTAATGTTTATCTGTAATAGGAAGGCCGTTGTAAAGGTTACTAATACAGTAACAACAGAACATCCGATAACGCCAAACTGAGGTATGATAAAATAGTTTAAAATAGCGCTTAGAATTATACCTATAACAAGATTCTTCATGATGCTTAATGGCGAGCCTTGTGATGATAAGATTCCGTAGCTAACTTCTTTTGCCCCGTTCGCAATCATTGTAAGTGCCAATAATCGGAGAACAGGGGCGGCTGTTTGGTATTCTGTACCATATAATATTCGGATAAAAATAGGGGCGAAAATGATTAGGCCTATTGCCAATAACGTATTTACAAAGGCTAATAGGAGGGAGACTCTTCTGACCTGTAATTTAAGTTCTTTCCCCTTTACCAGACTCCATTTTGAATAAAGGAGAGGCCCGACCGAAGAGGCTATTACAGTGCCTATAATCAATAAAGAATTTGCTCGACTATAACCAACATTCAGGAAGCCTTCCGATATGGAGAACCATGTTAAGAAATATACAGGGATACTCGTTAGAATAAGTGATGCTATATTATTGCCTGCTAGTTTGACGCCCCATTTTACTATGTTATAAAACAATTTTTTATCTATTCCATCTTGAAAAGAAAAACGTCTATGAAAATAATGGTAAAGAATTGACAAGGACAAGATGCTTCCAATGCCAGACAAGGCGAGAAGGAACCCTACATTCAACTTATTCCAGATAAATAATGCAACTAATAGAATAATAAAGGTAAATACTTTTGTTGAATATTTTACTACTTGGTTTTTTACAACATCCATTTTTGCCAAAAGGACAGGTGTAAAGATATTGTTCAAAAGCAAAGCATTTGTTCCCAAACAAAATAGAGTAATACACCAAACATTTTCCTTCCCAAAGTAGTCTGGCTTGAGCATTATTATTGCAAATAATACTAAACTTGCAAAAGATGCAATTGGGATCGTTGCATTTATGGTTGTAGATAATACCTTTCGTTCGTCAACTTTCAATGCATTTATAAAATAAATACAAGACTGACCAAGTCCTAATGCGCAAAATGTTGCAAATAGATTTTGTGTTGTAATGAATATCTGGTATCGTCCGATTTCAGAAGGGCCTAATACTCGAGATTCAATAACGTTTATTAACATATTGAATATAATAAGGCCCAAAGATGCAGCTATGCTAAAAATAGTTGACTGCTTAAAGTTCATTTTTTGATATGGTAATAGTCAAAAACCGCTTTTATCTGTCTGTCATTTCCTCCATTTATGACATTGATATTTTGCAATGAGGATGTCTCATCTATATCTAACGGTATAAATAAACTATCGAAGTGAGGTGTTGGAATATGCTCACACAGCGTACCTTTGAGCATGGTCATTACTTTGAACCATACATCATCTGCATGAGGGCATAATTTTAAGAATAAGTTTTTATTTGTCATATCCTCATGATAGCAATGAGGAGGATAGATAATACCAGATACTCCCGTTGGGAAATTGTATATATCACAACCTTTTGCACCTCTAACTACCCACTCAAGATAAGGTCTTGGTGAGCCGTCTTCGTTGAACAAGATATAATGACCTCTATAAAAATAAATCTTGCTAGAGTCTTTTTTGTAAGCACGATATAAACGCTCAACGAAATCAATTGGATATATGATATCGTCATCGACAGAGATGATTACAGCATTTGGAAAATTGATAAGAGCAGGAACGAGCTTTGTGTATGATTTTATATCTTCACACAATCTAATCTCAAGACCTCTTGCCTCTTGCCTATGGAGTGCAATAGGGATACTCTCATATGTATTGTACGCAGTCTGATCAAGCCATAATATAATCTTATTAGGTTTTATTGTTTGATGAAGCAAACTTTCAATTGTCAGATATAATAATTGAAGTTTATTTCCGTATGATGTCAAAGAAATTATTAGTTGGCCTTCAGGATATGATTCATCTGTAGTGCCTATTTCTTGGGAGGTTAAGTACAGATTATGATAATTTTGACGTACTACTCCATTGTATATTTTATTATCAATATTTGATAACTTGCCGTATAAGTTCTTGATTTTTTGAAATATTGGCATCTTAATCTGCTTTTATAAATGTATTGTAAATAGATTTCTCTTTTGCCTTAGAATACATCTCTTTGTTCTTAGTTTTTATCAATTTTGCAGGATTCCCGCCTATTACAGAACACGGAGGAAAATTCTTAGTAACTACGGAGTTTGCGGCTACG
>ERZ791837.1063-NODE-1063-length-19025-cov-9.596995_pt1 | contig 19025 bp, 13 predicted proteins | sample MGYA00510292_ERZ791837 | MGnify/ENA primary metagenome ERZ791837 (study PRJEB30046, sample SAMN00715259) | human gut metagenome | study: EMG produced TPA metagenomics assembly of the A metagenome-wide association study of gut microbiota in type 2...
TCCGCCTGGTCCGGCTGGGCGGCCGCGTCATTCCCCGCCTGCTGTGGCGCCTGTTTGCCGGACGCCAGGGAAAAAAGGTCTTCCTCCATAAGGAAAATGAGTGAAAAAGAGGGCTATTTGCTCAGTTTAATGACGGAACAAGGCGTTTTGGAATGTTCATGCGCCTTGAACAGGACCGTGCCGTTGACGGCGGGAAGGACGGTATTGTCCCCCAGCAGAACGGCCTTGGAATAACCCTTTGGCAGGGTGACGGCTGTGCCTTCATCCTCCTCGTACCCGGTGGAATCCAGAGGCTGCATGCGGGCGTACTCCGCGCCTTCCGTCAATTCCTTCATGGTCCCTTCACTGGGCGGCTGGGCCGGGCCCTTGTCCGGCGGCGGGGTCAGGAACACGAAAATGTCTCCGTTCCGGTTGATGGAGGCGGGTTGGCCCAGTTCCGTAAAGGCCCGCGTGCCGTATACGGCCTCTCCGTTGATCTTGAGCCACTGGCCCACGCCGCGCATGGTGGCGGCCACTTTTTCCGGAATGGTGCCGTCCGCCATCGGGTTTACGTTCAGCAGGAGGTTGCCTCCCTTGGTGACGCATTCCACCAGTTTTTCAATGACGGTTTCCGGGGACTTGATGTTGGTGTCATACCGGTTGTAGCCCCACTTGTCGCTCACCGTCATGCAGGACTCCCAGTCCACGCCGGGATAGCCGCGCCGGGGGATGAAGCGTTCCGGGGTGATGTAATCCCCGCAGCGCAGGTCCAGCGTGCCGGCCTGGTCCCTGTTTAATCCGGAGTAGGCGTACAGGCGGTTGTTCATGATGACGGCGGGATTGATGGAGCGCACCATGTCCATCAGTTCCGGTGCTTTCCAGCCCCTGGCGCCCTCCATGGCTCCCTGGGAATAATCCCACCACATGATGTCAATGGGCACGTAACGGGTCATGAGCTCCCTGACCTGCGCGTGCAGGTACTTCTGGTAGGCGGCGTGGTCCCGCGGGATGTTCTTCTTTTTAAGCATCTCCGCCTGCCCGGCGGGATAGCAGAGGTCCGGGCAGATGGTGTTGTCATAAGACGGATGGTGCCAGTCAATGACGGAGTGGTAAAGGCCCACCTTCAAGCCGCGCTTGCGGCAGGAATCCACGTATTCCCGGATGATGTCCCGGTTGATGGCGCTTTTGGCGTCGTAATCCGTCTGGGCGCTGTCAAACAGGCCGAACCCTTCATGGTGCTTGCTGGTCAGTACCACGTACCGGCATCCTGCGTCCTGCGCAAGCTGCGCCCATTCTTCCGTCAGTCCTTCCCTGGGCTTGAACAGGGGGAGGGCTTCCGCGGCGTAGGAGTCCGTATCCGCCTCCACGTTCTTCTGAATCCATTCGGACCCGCCGGGCTTGCCTTTCCATTCCCCGGCCAGCCCGGAATACAGGCCGTAATGGATGAACATGCCGAATTTAGCGTCACGCCACCACTCCATGCGGCGGCTGCGTTCCTCCGCCGTTTCCTTCACGGCGGCGTGGTTGGCGTCCGCGGGCTGGGGGAGGACGGGAACGGGTGCGGAGAATTCAGCGGGAACCGGAGCGGGAGCATCCGGCGCCGTGTTTCCGCTGCGCAGCTGGGCTGCAAATGCTTCATCCAGGGCCAGGGCGGGTTGTCCGTTCTCCGTAACGATTTTAGTGGCGCCCTGCTGGGAGAAGGCCGGAAGCCCCAGGGCTGCGGCCAGGGCGGCAATCGTGGCGATATTCATGATCTTTCAGAATGGTGTGAGGGTAGGGGAAGGCCGGACCGGTCAAACGACATCCGTATCCGCGTAACTGCCCAGGATTTTCAGCATGGAGCAGTGCTGTTCCAGCTCCGGAAGGGTCTCCCGGAGGGGGGATTCCTGGATGTGGCCCACGGCGTCTATGTAGAACACGTATTCCCAGTTAATGGCCTTGGAGGGGCGGGATTCAATGCGGATCAGGTTGTTGTTATGCCTCTGGAAGCAGTTGATGACTTCCGCCAGGGTGCCGGGCTTGTGCTGGATGCGGATGAGCAGGGACGTGCGGTCTCTGCCGCTGGGCTGCGTGTCCTGGCGGCCGATGACGACAAAGCGGGTGGTGTTGCCGGGCTGGTCCTGGATGTCCTCTTCCAAAATATTCAGGCCGAACAATTCCGCGGCCAGGGGGCAGCCCAGGGAGGCGCCGCCCATGGACGCGTTCTCCTTGGCAAGAATGCTGGCCTTGGTGGTGGAGGACGTCTCCACGACTTCCGCGTTCGGGAAGTGCCGCAGAATCCAGTTCCGCGTCTGGCCGAGCGCCTGGGGATGGGAATACAGGATGCGGATGTGCTCCCGCGGAACGTCCGCCATCAGGGCGTAGCGGATGTTCAGGTTGATCTGGGCGCAGATTTTCAGGGAGGAGGTGGCGAAGAGGTCCATGACGGTGGAGACGGCCCCTTCCGAGGAATTTTCCACGGGCACCACGCCGTACTGCGCCTTGCCCAGGTCAACCATGTCAAATACGTCCTTGAAGCTCTGGCAGGCGATCAGCTTGCAGCTCTTTCCGAACTGCTTGAGCGCGGCCTGATGGCTCCAGGTCCCCTTGGGGCCCAGGTAGGCGATGGTAAGGCCGCCTTCCAGGAAAAAGGAGCAGGAAATGATTTCACGGTAAATGGCCTGGAGGGAAGCCTCCGGGAGCACGCCCGCGTTCAGGCTGTTCAGCTTGTTGAGCAGGGCCGTTTCCCGTTCCGGAACGAAAATGGGGGAATCATGTTCCTTTTTAATGCGCCCGACTTCATGCACCCAGCGGGCGCGGTGTTTCAGCAGTTCCACGATCTGGGCGTCCACCTCGTCAATGGCCAGGCGCGCCTTCGCCAGGGCGGCGGTCTGTTCATCCGGATTTCCGCTTTTCTGCTGCCGGGGGGAAATGTCCGGAGAGGCTCCCTCTCCGTGGTTGGTATTCTCCATGTCTCTGTGAAAGCTGAGTGTTTAAAGCCGCGTCAGGGTAGCGGTTCCGGGGGGGCAAATCAAGATTAAAGGGGCGTTGCCTCCATGGCGGATTCTTCTTGCCTGCACGGAAGATGCGGGGTAGGTTTATTCCTCCTCAACATGATGAAGAAACCATTGTTACTGATTGCCGTGGCGTGCTGTGCGTGCGCCGTTTCCCATGTGGCCCGTGCCCAGAAGGCGGAGCCCGTGAACGTTTATGTTTCCGGCGTCTCCGTGTCCTTCCCTGATCCTGCCGGGGTGGATGACATATTCAACAAAAATAAGAAAGCCGTGGAGGTGGTGCTGGGCTTCGTTGCTCCCAGGGGCTGTAAATTCGTTAGCGGCGGTGAGGACTCACAGCTTGAAGTTACGGATGGCCGCGGCGCCAGGACAAAAGCCAAATTCGACAATTTCTTTACCCGCATTGCTGATTCCGGAGCATTTGCCAAACATACCCTGGGGCTGAAACAGAGGCCCGTGTTTCCCCTGAAGCTGGACGGAGTGGTTAAAATGAAGGTTTCCGAGGGAACCGCGACTTTGCCCGGCCAGGAATTTGACGCACGCAAGGGCGCCAAATTCAAGGTGGAAGGCATGGAGATTACCGTGAAGGCCGCCAAGGGGCAGGGCAAGGCTTCCGGTGAAGTGGAACTGGAATTCAACGACACGCTTAATGTGGAAGAAATAACGCTGACTGACGCGGAAGGCGGCAAGCTGGAGGTCATGGACATGTCCCAAAGTTCGTTCAGCTTCGGTTCTGTCCCTTCCCGCACTTATACGTACCAGGTAAAAAACATGCCCGCTAAAATGAAAGCCGCGGTGGTGGTGAACAAGGGCGTCAAAACCCTGGATATTCCCGTGAAGGTGGCCGTGGACTTGAATGCTCCCGCCAAGTAGACGGCATGAAGGGGACTACATTACGGCAGACGATCATGCTTGACTGCTATTTCATTCATTGATAATGATGATGGTATGAAGAAATCTATCAAACTTTGCTCTGTCATTTTAACGCTTGCCGGATGCGGCGCCGCCGGAATTGTTCCCGCCTGGGCGGACAGCCCTGCCTCCAATACTGCGGAAGCGGCTGTTTCTCCCGTGGGAAAGGCGCTGGAGAAAGCTGATTTTTTAACCAGGGACAGGCCGAATCCGAAAGCCAAATATTACCTTTTCCTGTATTCCGCCAGTTGGTGCGGCCCCTGCTGCCGGGAGATGCCCCATGTGGTGCGGACCTACCGCAAGGTGCGCCAGACGGATGATGTGGAACTGGTGCTGTTTTCCTGTGACAAGACGGAAGAGGCCGCCAAGGCATGGGCCAAGGAGGAGCGGATGAAGTTCCCCATCATCAAGCCGAAGAAAGGGAACGGCATACCCGGCTACAAGCCGGGCGGCTCCATTCCGCGGCTGGGGATTGTGGACGGCACGGGCAAGGTCATCATTACGGGGCATCCGGCCACGCTGCTGAAGGACTGGCGCAAGTACTGCAAGCCGGAGGCTGGCAAAAAATAAGAGCCTCAGGGTGGTGCTTCTTCCTTCTCCTGGAGCAGAATCGCTTCAGTTCCGTTCTCCGTCTTCCTCCACGGGGCGGGGTGCCGGGATGGCTCCGTAAAGCCCGTTGGGGAAGAGCTGGAGCCACGGCGTATATTCCGGCGGGATGGGCGCTTCAAACTCCATGCGCTTTCCTGTGCGCGGGTGGTCAAAGCCCAGGCGCCACGCGTGGAGCATGAGCCTGCCGGGTTTGGCCTTCTGCCGTGCAGGTTTGGCGTAAATGGGGTCCCCGATGAGCGGATGGCCCAGATGGAGCATGTGCACGCGTATCTGGTGGGTGCGTCCGGTTTCGAGCACGCATTCCACCAAAGTGACATATCCCAACCGTTCCAGAACCCGGTAATGGGTGACGGCGTGCTTTCCTTGTGTGGGGTCGCTTAACACTGCCATCTGCATGCGGTCTTTCGGATTCCGACCGATATTCCCTTCAACAGTGCCTTCGTCATTTTCTACAATTCCCCACACCAGCGCATTATATTTACGTTTGGTGGTCTTGTTATAGAATTGAAGTCCGAGGTGTGTTTTGGCATCGGGGGTCTTGGCCACTACAAGTAAGCCTGAAGTGTCTTTGTCTATGCGATGGACGAGTCCCACCTGCGGGTCGTTCGGGTCGTATTTGGGATTGTCTTTCAAATGCCAGGCAATGGCATTGACTAGTGTCCCGTGATAATTGCCGCAACCCGGATGTACGACCAGTCCGGCAGGTTTATTAATCACCATCAGGTCTTCGTCTTCATAAACAATGTCCAATGGAATGTCTTCGGGGATAATATCATTGTCGTAACGCGGACGGTCCATCATGACAGTCAGCACATCACATGGCTTTACCTTATAACTGCTTTTTACCGGCTTGCCGTTTGCCATGACGAAACCGGCATCGGCTGCTTTCTGGATTCGGTTGCGCGAAGAGTTGACCAGTCGTTCAAACAAGTATTTATCTATTCGTACTTGCGACTGACCTTTATCCACTACCACCCGGAAATGTTCATATAGCTCCGATGGGTCTTCCACCACTCGCTCTATATCATCCAGTGTATCATCTATTTCATCCGCATATTCTTCTGTCATCATCACTTTTTGGGGAAAATAGTTAGAACCAAGATTTGTCTACTACGGGAGTGTCATCGTCACCGATAGCTGTAGAGTCTGTCAAAGTCGAGTCATTGGTTAACTCATCATTGCCATTACCCACATGTAAGGTCAATAAAGCTTCGTGTGGAACTTTATCGCCGGCATTCAGGGTACGGCCTTTATAAGTGACACTGTATACCCAGTCTTTTTCACCGCTGATGTATTCCGGTTCGGTGACTCTGAAGCCTAATGCACGCAGTTTGGCTTCGGCTTGGCGCAGTGAACTGTTGTCCATGATATCGGGAACACTCACTTTGGGTGCACTGTCCATATTGATGGTGAGATAGACCGTTCTTCCTTTTTTTACTTTTGAACCTCCGGCGGGATTCTGTTCCAATATGGCACCGGGCGGCATCCCCTTGACATAACTGGAGTCGATGGCGACCGCTTTGAGACTTTGTTTATAGATTTCATTCTCGGCCTGACGCATAGGCAATCCTTTTACATTGGGAACGACCACTGCTTCACCATGACGGGTGTAGTTGTCAAGCCATTGCAGTGTTCCTAAAGCTATTGCTATCACAACAATAATCATGGCCACCAGGTTGAGCCAAAAGAAGCGGTTGTTCTTGAACGAAAAGAATTCTTTAAATGTTACCATAATTAGTTAGATTATTCCGCGTCAAAGATACGACAAATTCAGATTTGTTCCTATATTTATAGTCGAATATCATCTGTTAACAGCCGAATATCTTTTCTTCTTTCTTCGAAGGCTGTATTTACATTGAAGCGTTTTTTGCGTTTTGCATAATTATAACGGATATTTTTGTACCTTTGCGCCCCGAAAAAATAACCTATTCCAAATTCAGGATTAACATTTAAGATAAAAAGATGACAAACGAGACAACAAATGAGCAGGAGGTCTTATTATTACGTCGCAAATTGGACCTTTTGTTGCGTACAGGAAAAATGCTCATGGAGAGCGCTGCGGACACTAACCGCATTGAACGGAACATGAAGCGTGTTGCTGCCTATCTCGGCATTCCCGAGGAGAAGTTACACATTGATATCCGGTGGACTATGTTGATGGTCAATGTGAGTGATGAGAAGCATTCTTTTTCCAAGTTTCAAAAATGTGAAAAGCATGGCATTAACATGGAGGCTATTTCCAAAATCAGTAAATTGTCATGGCGAGCCATCGAACAGGATTATTCGTTGGATAAGTATGAAGAAGAACTGGAAAAGATTGCTCATCAGAAACGTAATTATACTCCTTACGTTGTTGCCATCTGTACCGGGTTTGCCTGTGGCGGATTCTGTAAACTGTTTGGCGGGGACTGGATTGCTTTCTTGATAACTGCGTTATGTACTTTTGTCGGTTTCCGTACCCGTGCCCGTTGTATAGAGTTCGGTATAAATGTGTATATGAGTATTGCTATTTCGGCATTTGTCTGCACGTGTTTGGCGTATGCCTTTTCGTTTACGGGATGGTCTGTAACGCCTTATCATCCTTTGTTGGCATGCACGCTGTATATTGTTCCGGGAGTTCCGCTAATCAACTTTGTGGATGATATGATTGACAATCATTTGCTGGTAGGTATCACCCGTGCCGCCAATACGGTCATGATGGTTGGTGGAATGGCATTCGGTATTGCTTTTGCGATGAGGCTTTTGGTGATGAGTGATGTAACGATTGACCAGAAATTCAGTGAATTGAGCATGGTACCGCATGACGGATATTGGGTGTATGCTATTGCTGCGGCTATTGCTGCGATGGGTTTTGCCACTATCTTTAATATTCAGCGCCGCCTTTTGTGGGTAGTGGCTATAGGCGGAATAATTGCCGTGTGTACCCGTAATTTTGTTAACTTTGAATTGGGATACGGTCCGGTTATCGGTTCGTTTATGGGAAGCTTTGTGGTCAGTTTGTTGGCTGTGAAGGCAGTACACTGGTTTCACGTGCCGAATCATGTGTTGACAATTCCTTCGGTCATTCCGATGGTTCCGGGAGTGTTGATGTATCGTTCCCTGCTGGCATTTATTAATATGCACGGTGTGATAGGCGAGGTGACAAATGCTTTTTCAAATGGTATTAATTCCGCACTTATTATTTTGTGTATATCATTGGGTGTTGCTGTACCTAATATTTTTGCACGCCGTTATATTGCCAAGGACCGTCAGAAATTTCTTCAAAAAGAGCTGGAAGAACGTAAAGCCCGAGGCAAATTTATTGAGTGGTAGTCTGTTAATGGATTTATAAGGTACTCCGCATGGTAGTTAAGTTTGGGAAACTTGCTCTGTGCGGAGTTCTTTTTAATACTAAAAAAACAATTATTATTCCTGATAGTGATTGATAATCTGTATATTTGCATTAAATCTATGCATTATTAAAATATTATATCATGAATAACCTACATTCCGGCTTACTTTATTCGTTGACGGGTGTCACGGCTTTGGCATCTATGTCTTCATGTGCTTCTCAGAAAAAAACAGAGGAGCAGAAACCTTTTAATATTGTCTATATCATGACAGACGACCATACAGCCCAGATGATGAGCTGTTATGATAAACGTTATATGGAAACACCTAACCTTGACAGAATTGCTAATGACGGGGTGCGCTTTACCAACAGTTTTGTGGCAAACTCTTTGAGTGGTCCCAGCCGTGCCTGTATGATAACCGGCAAGCACAGTTGTGCCAATAAATTTTATGATAACACGACTTGTGTGTTTGACTCTTCACAACAGACTTTCCCAAAACTGTTGCAAAAAGCAGGTTACCAGACTGCTTTGGTGGGTAAATGGCATTTGGAGAGCTTGCCGACAGGATTTAATTATTGGGAGATCGTACCCGGTCAGGGAGATTACTATAATCCCCGTTTCATTACTATGCAAAACGATACGATAGAGAAACAAGGTTATCTGACAAATCTCATTACTGATATGAGTATAGACTGGATGGAGAACCAACGCGATAAGGATAAGCCGTTTTGTATTTTGATTCATCACAAGGCGATTCACCGCAACTGGTTGCCCGAGTTGAAGTATCTGAATGAATACGAAGACAAAACCTTCACTATGCCTGATAATTTTTATGATGATTATGAAGGGCGTCCGGCGGCAGCTGCGCAGGAAATGAGTATCTTTAAGGATATGGATATCATGTATGATACCAAGATGCTGGATATGAATAAGGATTCACGCCTGAAATCGGCTTATTTGAACTTTATCGGACGTCTGACACCGGAAGAGCGCAAACAGTATGATGATTTTTATGCTCCTATTATTAAGGAGTTCTATCAGAAGAATCCGCAAGGAAAAGAACTTGCCGATTGGAAATTCCAACGTTATATGCGTGATTATGCCAAGGTGGTGAAGACATTGGATGATAATGTGGGCCGCGTGCTTGATTATCTGAAAGAAAAGAATTTGTTGGATAATACACTGGTGGTCTATACTTCCGACCAAGGGTTCTACATGGGTGAGCACGGTTGGTTTGACAAACGCTTTATGTATGAAGAGTCCATGCGTACTCCATTGATTATGCGTCTGCCGAAAGGATTCGACAGAAAAGGGGATATTACCGAAATGGTTCAGAACATAGACTATGCGCCTACGTTCCTTGAATTGGCCGGTGTCCCTGTTCCCGAAGACATACATGGCGTATCATTGCTTCCATTGCTGAAAGGTGAGCATCCGCAGAACTGGCGCAATGCATTGTATTATCATTTTTATGAGTATCCTGCAGAACATATGGTGAAACGTCATTATGGTGTGCGTACCGACCGTTATAAATTGATTCATTTCTACAATGACATTGATATGTGGGAACTGTATGACTTACAGTCAGATCCGATGGAAATGCATAATCTTTACGGACAGGCTGAATATGAGCCCGTGGTAAAGGAATTGAAAGAAGAACTGCTGAAATTGCAGGAACAGTATAATGACCCTGTCCGTTTCTCTCCAGACAGGGATAAAGAGTAAAATACGATGATGAGATATATTTATCTGATTATTTTAGGCTTGTTTTTTTCCGTTATTAATATGGAAGCGAATAACTCCGCTTCCATATCTTTAGTACCTTGTCCGACCAATGTGGTGCCGGGAACCGGGAGTTTTCAATTTACTCCTAAAACAGTTTTTGCTGTAGAAACGGAAGAACAGGCTGCCATTGTCCGTTTGCTTTCCGACCAGTTTACTTGTGCGGCCGGTTTTACCCCGAAACTGAAAGTGGACAGTAAAAAGGGAAATTTAGTGCTTCAGACAGATAAGACTATTAAAAGTGAAGCTTATTGTCTGGAGATTACTCCCAAGAAAATAACCGTCAAGGCGTCAGATGCCAAAGGTTTCTTTTATGCTCTGCAGAGTATCCGCCAGCTATTGCCGCCGGCAATAGAAAGTGCGGTCAAAGTGGATGGTACGGAATGGATAGTGCCGGCAATGACCATTACCGATGAGCCGCGGTTCGGGTATCGCGGACTGATGGTGGATGTTGCCCGCTTTTTCGTCCCCAAGGAGAATTTGCTTCGTATCATTGACTGCATGGGAATGTTGAAACTGAATACGTTGCATTTGCATTTGGTGGATGATAATGGCTGGCGTATCGAGATAAAGAAATATCCGTTGCTGACAGAAATAGGAGCAAGCCGGGTGGAGCGTCCGGGTAAACTTTTCCCCGAACGCCGTAACCAGCGTCAGGGTGAACCGACAGTGGAAAAGGGCTTCTATACTCAGGATGATATTCGTGAGATTGTTGCTTATGCGGCTGCACGCCGGATAGAGGTGATTCCCGAAATAGAGATGCCGGCACACAGCAATGCAGCGTTGGCTGCTTATCCTTTGTTGGCTTGTCCGGTAGTGGATAAATTCATCGGTGTGCTTCCCGGACTGGGAGGAAATCATGCGGATATCATTTACTGTGCCGGCAATGACAGTGTCTTTACTTTTCTGCAAAATATAATTGATGAGGTAGTTGCGCTGTTTCCTTCCAAATACATTCATTTGGGTGGTGACGAAGCCCGTAAAACCCATTGGAAAGTGTGCCCGTTGTGTCAGGCGCGTATGAAGAAAGAAGGACTGAAGAATGAAGAGGACTTGCAGGGCTACTTCATGGCGCGTATGAGCAATTATGTGAAGAGCAAAGGGCGTGAAGTTATGGGCTGGGATGAACTGACAAATACCAAGATTCCCGATGGTGCCGTTATCTTTGGCTGGCAGGGATACGGGCAGGCTGCATTGAAAGCAGCCAGACAGGGACATCGTTTTGTGATGACTCCGGCACGTGTGTTGTACCTCATTCGTTATCAAGGTCCGCAATGGTTTGAACCGGTCACTTATTTCGGCAATAATACATTGAAAGATATATATGACTACGAACCGGTGGAACGAAGCTGGACGACGAAAATGCGTTCATTGCTGATGGGTATACAGGGATCTATGTGGACTGAGTTCTGCAACAAGCCCGAAGAGGTGGAATATCTTATTTTCCCCCGTCTGGCAGCAGTGGCCGAAGGAGCATGGACTTTTCCGGTGTACAAGGACTGGGACAGATTCTTGGCGGCTTTGGATAATTTTACCGGGCATCTTGATGTAAAAGGAATTACTTATGCCCGTTCCATGTATAATATCCAGCACAAAGTGACTCCGATGGACGGCAGTCTGCAAGTAGAGTTGGAATGTATCCGCCCCGATGTGGAGATACGTTACACCACAAACGGAAGTCAGCCCACTGCCAAGTCTTCTCTTTATGAACGCAAATGGCAAGTTACCACTCCTCAAATCATCAAAAGCGCTACTTTTAAAAACGGTAAACAGATGGGGCAGACTTTGACTTTACCCATTCAATGGAACAAGGCAACGGCTAAACGGATGCTACGCAGCAATCCGGTGGAGCGTGTGATGGTGAATGGTGTTCGCGGCAGCCTGAAATATACCGATTCGGAGTGGGCGTCGTGGACCCGGAATGATTCCATTGCCTTTACGCTGGATTTGAGAAAGAGAGAGCATTTGAATAAGTTGGTATTGGGCTGTATCAATAATTATGGTATGGGAGTACATAAACCCAAACGGGTTGAAGTATGGCTTTCCAATGAAGATATTGAATATTGGAAAGTAGCTTCCAAAGAGCTTGATCCGGAGGAAATATTCCGCGAAGGTACATTTATAGAAGAGTTGCCGTTCAACTTGGATGATACCGGTCGTTATGTGCGTGTCATCCTCTTTGGGGCAGGTGAATGTCCGCTTACCCACGTGCGTCCGGGACAGGAAGCGCGTGTATGTGTGGACGAATTAATAATAGAATAAGCAAAAAAAACTTTAGAACGATGAAGAAGCGAATAACAGAAACCTTGCTGGGACTTTTGGCTTTTGTATGCTGTCTTCCCATGATGGCACAGCAACACCCCGAATGGCAGAGCCAGTATGCTATCGGATTGAACAAACTGGCTCCGCATTCGTATGTATGGCCTTATAAGAACGCAGGCGATGTGCGGAATGGAAATTATGAGGATTCTCCTTACTATATGAGTCTGAACGGAAAATGGAAATTTCATTGGGTGAAGAATCCCGATAACCGTCCGAAGGATTTTTATAAGCCTTCATTCTATGACGGAAGCTGGGCGGAGATCAATGTACCGGGTAACTGGGAACGACAAGGCTATGGAACGGCCATTTACGTCAACGAAACTTATGAGTTTGATGACAAAATGTTCCATTTTAAGAAGAATCCTCCACTGGTGCCTTATGAAGAAAATGAAGTCGGCTCTTACCGTCGCACATTCAGCATTCCGGCAAGCTGGAAAGACCGCCGTGTGGTAATTTGCTGTGAAGGGGTAATCTCCTTTTATTATATTTGGGTGAACGGCCATTTACTTGGCTATAACCAAGGTTCGAAGACTCCTGCAGAATGGGATATCACGGATAAGTTGCAGGAAGGTGAGAATACGGTTGCCTTGGAAGTATACCGTTGGAGTGCCGGTTCCTATCTGGAGTGTCAGGATATGTGGCGGCTTAGCGGCATTGAGCGTGATGTATATCTTTACAGCACTCCCAAGCAATATATTTCAGATTATAAAGTAATTTCGTCTTTGGATAAGAAAGAGTATAAAGAAGGTATATTCGGACTGGAGGCAACTGTTGAGGGACCCTCTGCTTCAGCTTCTTCTTTGTCTTATCGCCTGGAGGATGCTGTGGGAAGAACCGTACTGAGGGGAGAGCAGCCGATTAAGTCGAGAGGCCTCAGTAACTTCATTGCTTTTGAAGAACAACGGATACCGGATGTAAAGCCTTGGAGTGCAGAGCATCCCAATCTTTATACATTGGTTTTGGAATTAAAGAACCCCGATGGAGAAGTTTCCGAACTGACCGGTTGTATGGTTGGTTTCCGTACTTCGGAAATAAAAGATGGACGGTTCTGCATCAATGGCGTGCCTGTGCTGGTGAAAGGCACCAATCGACATGAACACTCCCAATTGGGACGTACCGTGAGCAAAGAGTTGATGGAAGAAGATATTAAACTGATGAAACAGCATAATATAAATACTGTCCGTAACTCTCATTATCCCACTCATCCCTATTGGTATCAGTTATGCGACCGCTACGGACTGTATATGATTGATGAGGCGAATGTCGAGTCTCACGGTATGGGATATGGTGCGGCATCTTTGGCGAAAGATTCTACTTGGCTGCCTGCTCACATGGACCGTATACAGCGTATGTATGAGCGCTCAAAGAATCATCCTGCCATCGTTATCTGGTCATTGGGCAATGAAGCCGGCAATGGTATCAATTTTGAACGTACTTATGATTGGATGAAATCTATAGAACAGTCTCGGCCGGTGCAGTATGAACGTGCGGAGCAGAATTACAATACGGATATCTATTGTCGTATGTATCGTGGCGTAGATGTACTCAGGGCGTATGCACGCCAGACCGAACCGAAAGTTTACCGTCCCTTTATAATGACTGAATATCTGCATACAATGGGTAACAGTGGTGGCGGACTGAAAGAATACATGGATGTTTTTGAGTCCGAACCTATTGTGCAAGGTGGCTGTATTTGGGATTGGGTGGACCAGTCTTTCCGCGAGATAGATGAAAACGGTAAATGGTATTGGAGCTATGGAGGCGATTATGGTCCCGAAGGAGTGCCCAGTTTCGGCAATTTCTGTTGTAACGGACTGGTGAATGCCGCTCGTGAACCACATCCTCACCTTATCGAGGTAAAGAAAAACTATCAGTATATTAAGTCGGCACTGACAGACCGACGCAATCTTTCGTTAAAGGTGAAAAACTGGTACGATTTCACTAATCTGAATGCCTATACGCTGCATTGGCAGGTGGTAGGTGATAATGGAACCGTCATCAAGGAAGGTACTCACAAAATAGATTGTGCTCCCCATGCAACTGCTGATTTTGCTTTGGGTCGTATAAAGTTGCCATCGAATATCCGTGAAGCATATCTCAATCTGAGCTGGACACCTGATACGCCTCAACCTTTTATTGGAACTGATTTTGAGGTGGCTTATGATCAGTTTGTCTTGCCTGCCGGCAAGAATTTCCATGCGCAGGTTTCCAAACCGGAAGGAGAAGTGAAATGGGATATTGACAGGCAAACAGGAGCTTTGCGTTCTTATATGTATAATGGTAAGGAAATGCTGGCATCTCCCGTTGTGCTGAGTCTTTATCGTCCTGTCACAGATAATGATAACCGTGAAAGAACAGGTGGTGCACGAGCTTGGAAAAAGGCAGGCTTGGATAATTTGGTTCAAAAAGCGACTTTTGTCGAATCGTCTGCAAAAGGCGGCAAAGCCAAAGTGGAATTGCTGAATGCCGAAGGTCGTAAAGTGGGTACTGCCGACTTCCTGTACACGTTGAGAAAGAATGGTACACTGGAAGTGAAAACAACGTTTGTTCCTGATACGGCCGTTATTACTTCGTTGGCGAGAGTCGGCCTGGCTTTCGAAATGCCGGATACTTATAATCAAGTTTCGTATTTGGGACGCGGTGAGCATGAAACTTATGCAGACCGTAACCGGTCGGGACGTATCGGCATTTACCACACAGATGCAGAGCGTATGTTCCATTATTATGTGAGACCGCAGGCAACAGGAAATCGCACGGATGTACGTTGGGTGAACCTGACGGATGAGGCGGGTAACGGATTGACTTTCCGTTCGGACAAGCACTTTCAGTTCAGTGTTATTCCTTTTACGGATATGAATGTGGACAAGGCAACTCATATCAATGAGTTGAAACGGACAGGTGTTGTAACCGTTCATCTCGATGCAGAACAGTCGGGAGTGGGCACCGCTACTTGCGGACCGGGTGTGTTGCCCCAATACCTTGTTCCCGTACAAAAGCATACTTTTGAATTTATGATTCGCCCTTTGGCAAAATAAAAATAAGACACATGAGAAAAACAATTCTGACTGCAGCCTTGGTTTGTGCCTTTTTAGGTGCACAAGCTCAGGAGTACTATGAGAAACAAGTGACCTTCCCCGTCGGGGCGACTTTGGAACAGAAAGTGGATATGGCTTCCCGCCTGGTGCCCACTCCGCAACAGTTGGCATGGCAACAAATGGAGTTTACCGCTTTCCTGCATTTTGGCATCAATACGTTTACCGGCAATGAATGGGGAAGCGGAAAAGAAGACCCTGCTGTCTTCAATCCCACCGAGCTGGATTGCGAACAATGGGTGCGCTCACTGAAAGAAGGCGGTTTCAAAATGGCGATTATTACGGCCAAGCACCATGATGGTTTCTGCCTTTGGCCTACTAAGACAACCAAACATTCTGTGGCCAATTCTCCGTGGAAGAATGGCAAAGGAGACGTTGTCCGTGAGTTGCGCGACGCCTGCGACAAGTATGGCATCAAGTTTGGTGTTTACCTGTCCCCATGGGATCGTAATGCCGAATGTTATGGCGATTCTCCCGCATACAATAAATTCTTTATCGAACAGCTCACCGAGCTTCTGACCAATTACGGTGAAGTGCACGAAGTTTGGTTTGACGGTGCGAATGGAGAAGGTCCCAACGGCAAGAAGCAGATTTATGATTGGGATGCCATCTTGAAAACCATCCGCCGACTGCAACCGAAAGCCGTGACAGCCATTATGGGTGATGATGTACGCTGGGTGGGCAACGAACGTGGTATCGGGCGTGAAACCGAATGGAGCGCTACGGCTCTTATGCCCCATTCTTATGCGGGTGCCGACGAAAGTTATGCAAAGTTGGGTATTAAAGGAACCGGTAAGGATTTGGGAAGCCGTGCTTTATTAGAGAAGGCTCCGGCACTCTATTGGTATCCGTCGGAAGTGGATGTGTCTATCCGTCCGGGATGGTTCTATCATGCCGAACAGGACAACCAGGTAAAATCATTGGCACATCTGACTGATATTTATTTCAAGTCGGTGGGGTATAACTCTGTGCTGTTGCTGAATATCCCTCCCGACAGACGCGGATTGATTCACGAGAATGATGCCAACCGCATCAAGGAACTGGCTTCTTATGTCAAAAAAACATTTGCCGACAATCAGGTGGAAAAGGGGAATGCTGCATGGACAGCCAAAGCCGGTGAGTCGAAAGTGTATAAACTGAAAAAAGATGCTTTGGTCAATACATTCCTTATTCAGGAAGATATCTCTAAGGGACAACGCATAGAAGATTTTACGATTGAGGTGTTTACCAATGGGGCGTGGCGTCATGTGGCTGAAGGAACGACGGTGGGTTATAAACGTCTTGTCCGTTTCTCTGACAGCAAAGCGGAAAAGTTGAGGGTGACTGTAAATGCCGCTCGCGGAACAGCCAATATTTCCAATATCGGTCTTTATTATGCACAACCTTTGACAGAAAAGAATGTGAAAGTGAAGTTAAGTGATGTTTCGGTGAAAGACTGGAAAACGGTGGGTATGCCGGCGGAAGCGGCTAATGCCATTGACGGAGATCCTCAGACTGTATGGACTGCTAAGGCTCTGACTCCTTTGGTGGTGGATATGGGTAAAGCATCGGAAGTTATCGGTTTCAGTTATGCACCTGCGCAAAAAGAAGACCTTACGGGAACGATTTATAAGTATAATTTCTATGTTAGTATCGATGGCAAGAATTGGACTAAGTGCGATGCCGGTGGAGAATTCAGTAACATCATGCACAATCCTGTTCCTTATTTTGTTCGTTTCGGTAAGAAATATCCGGCGCGTTACTTTAAACTGGAGCCTGTTGCCGAAATAAACAACAAGCCGGCAACCACCGTTGGTGAGGTTGGAATCTTGTTGAAATAAACGGAAACATAACTTCTTTATATCCTTTGGGCAGTGCTCGAAGGTAATTCTCATTATCGCTTTGCTGTGAAGGCAGACAAATGTGTCAGCCTCCATAGCAAAGCGATTTGACAAATATATTTATTGTATATTATAACACGTGCAGGCTCATGCGTACGTACGTGTAGCTCGATACGTATATACGTGTGACCTGATGCGTATATACGTGTAGACTTATGCTACCGTATGTGTATTCCGATGCGTACGTACATTAAAAAATATGCAGCTCGCACTGAATGTTGCAAAAAGACCTTGATGTTTTCCAAAAAGACCTTGATGTTTTTTTTAAACCTCAAAGTCTTTTATTGAAACACTACCATCTTTTTTAAAAACCTCAAAGTCTTTTTTTAAGCCCGGTATGTTTTTCATGTAAGGGCAGGTTGCATCACCCCTTATTAAGTCGGTTATTCCCTTTTTTCCGTTCATCCTTACATTTTAATTATAACATGCAGGTAATCAATTTGTTAATCCTGAAAGTGTTCCCATTATCCTCCCTTCATCTGTGCTTTCCAAGTCCCTTCACAATCTACCTTCAGTATTTGTCTTGCCAGACGAAGTTTTACAGATGAAAGGAGGCTGAAAGGGCGATTACGGGATGTTCATTCACTATCGGAACCCCCATCAACAGGACGTTTCAACAATTAATGAAAGGAGAAAAGAAGAAACAGATTTCTATCTCAAAGGCCGGCTCACGTAATATGAGCAGATCTACGGCGGTTATGAATTTCATGCCGAAAATTGCATTTTCTCCTCTGTGGATAGAAAAATAGATTTATCTTTGTAATATAAACGCTAAGATATAAATGAAAGACCGATGAAAGAAGCAACCATAACCCCCTTTGCGAAGCCGCTTTATGTAATGACCAAGCCCGTGGGCGCAGTATGCAATCTGGCTTGCGACTATTGTTATTACCTGGAAAAAGCAAAGTTATATGAAGAACAGCCTCGCCATGTGATGAGTGACGAACTGTTGGAGAAATTCATAAAAGAATATATTGAATCGCAAACCATGCCTCAAGTGTTGTTCACTTGGCATGGAGGTGAAACCCTGATGCGCCCCTTGTCTTTTTATAAAAAGGCGATGGAACTTCAAAAGAAATATGCCGGAGGCCGTACGATTGATAATTGCATTCAGACCAACGGTACACTGCTGACAGATGAATGGTGTGAGTTCTTTCGCGAGAACAATTTTCTGGTAGGCATCTCTATTGATGGTCCGCAAGAATTTCATGACGAGTATCGGAAGAATAAGATGGGACAGCCATCATTTGTGAAGGTGATGCGTGGTATCAACTTGTTGAAAAAGCATGGGGTGGAATGGAATGCCATGGCAGTGGTGAACGACTATAATGCTGATTATCCTTTGGATTTTTACCGCTTCTTCCGCGATGAGTTGGACTGCCACTATATTCAGTTTACCCCGATTGTAGAACGCCTATCTAAACGGGCCGATGGGCTTAAGCTTTCTTCTTTAAAGCAGAAGGATGGGGAAGTAGCGCCTTTTACTGTTTCGCCCGAACAATGGGGAAACTTTCTTTGTACCATCTTTGATGAATGGGTGAAGAAAGATGTAGGCAATTACTTTATTCAGATATTCGATTCTACGTTGGCGAATTGGGTGGGACAACAGCCGGGTGTTTGTTCGATGGCAAAATATTGTGGCCATGCCGCCGTGATGGAGTTTAATGGGGATGTGTATTCATGCGATCACTTTGTCTTTCCTGAATATAAATTGGGAAATATTTATCAGAAGACATTGGTGGAGATGATGTATAGCAAAGAACAGGAAGCATTTGGGGCTATGAAGCACAACAGCTTGCCACGGCAATGCTTGGATTGCCAATATGAATTTGCCTGTCACGGTGAATGTCCCAAGAATCGATTTGTTGTGACGGAGGACGGAGAACCGGGACTGAACTATCTGTGCAAAGGATATTATAAGTTTTTTGATCATGTAGCCCCCTATATGGATTTTATGAAAAAAGAACTGCTGGCAGAACGCGCCCCGGCAAATGTGATGGACTGGATACGGGAGAATGAATAAAAATAAAAGGAGTAAAGTGATTCACTTTACTCCTTTTATTTGTTCTGGTCAGATGAATTATTTTCCGTTGTATTCATCAGATACAGTTAATTTCTTACGAC
>ERZ791837.1068-NODE-1068-length-18973-cov-4.349931_pt1 | contig 18973 bp, 26 predicted proteins | sample MGYA00510292_ERZ791837 | MGnify/ENA primary metagenome ERZ791837 (study PRJEB30046, sample SAMN00715259) | human gut metagenome | study: EMG produced TPA metagenomics assembly of the A metagenome-wide association study of gut microbiota in type 2...
CTCCAGGGGGCTTTCGCGGTAGTCCCCCCTGCCGCAGCCGCTCCAGATCCCGCTGACAGTCCCCCAGATGCAGCACATACTCGGGACGGGTCAGCTCCACCGCCCGCATCAGGTTGTCCGTCTTGCCATGGGAATCGGATACTACCAGAATGTTCATAGGCCACCCCGCAAATCATTTTCGGCAGGTATTTTACCACAAAACGGTTGAAAAGACAATTCGTTTCCCGTATGATTAGGCAGATGAGGGGAGGTGTTGTCATGACCGGCGGTGTGGTGGAGCTGGATCTCCACGGCATGAATACCTATCAGGCGCAGATCGCAGTGGACGCCGCCCTGCGCCGGGCCGGCGCGGGCACCTACCGGCTGCGGCTGATCCACGGCTATCGCGGCGGCACGGCCATCCGGGATATGCTGTGGCTGACCTACGGGCGGCGCAGTCAGGTGAAGCGCATGGTCAGTGTCAGCGAGGGCGTGACCGAGCTGGTGCTGCGGGAGTATTGAGAAGGGGTGTAAAGGTATGAAGCTTGCGCAGATACAGATGCGGGTGCAGCCGGACAAGGCGGAAAACCTCCGGCACGCGGAGGCGCTGCTGGCCTCGGTGCGGGGCGCGGACATGGCGGTGCTGCCGGAGATGTTCTGCTGCCCCTACGACAACGGGTGCTTCCGCGCCTACGGCGAGACGGAGGGCGGCGCGGCGTACCGGATGCTGTCCCGGGCCGCAGTGGAAAACGGTCTGTGGGTGGTGGGCGGCTCCATCCCGGAGCTGGACGGCGACCGGGTGTACAACACCAGCTATGTGTTCGCGCCGGACGGGCGGTGCGCCGCCCGCCACCGGAAAATGCATCTTTTTGACATCGACGTGGCCGGCGGGCAGCGATTCCGGGAGTCGGACACCCTGACGGCAGGCAGCGATGTGACGGTGTTCGACACGCCGTGGGGAAAGATGGGTTTGTGCATCTGCTTCGACCTGCGGTTTCAGGAGCTGGCGCGGCTGATGACGCTGGAGGGCGCGCAGGCGCTGCTGGTACCGGCGGCCTTCAACATGACCACCGGCCCGGCTCACTGGGAGCTGCTGTTCCGGCAGCGGGCCGTGGACGGGCAGCTGTTCACCGTGGGCGTCTCCCCGGCGCGGGATAAGGTCAGACGCTCTGCAGACCCACCTGATAGGCCTTCAGGTTGGCCTCCAGGAATTTGGCCGGCACCTTTTTGCGGATCAGGGACGTCCAGTCATACTGCTCCAGGCCCAGCTTCTTCACCAGAGCCCCCAGCAGGATGATGCTGGCCACGCGGATGGTGCCCAGCTGCTGGGCCAGCTCCGTGGCCCGGACGGGGCACACATGCTCCACCGTCTGCTGCAGCTGCTCAATGGCATCGTGGGGATAGGAGGCCTTGCCCATTTTCACGGGGATGGGCAGGATCTCGTTGTCGTTGACGATCAGGTTGCCGCCGGCCTTCAGCAGCTTCAGCCAGCGCAGGGCCTCGATCTTCTCAAAGGCCACCACCACGTCGGCCTCGCCGTCGGCGATGATGGGGGCGTACACGGCCTGGCCATACTTGACCATGCAGTTGACGCTGCCGCCCCGCTGGGACAGGCCGTGCTGCTCGGTTTTTTTCACGTCGAAGCCCAGGTCCACCAGGCCCTCAATGAGGATATCAGAGGTCAGAACGGTGCCCTGACCGCCCACGCCCACAATGGCGATGGATCTCGTGTTGGACATATCACTCGCCCTCCTTCTCAATAGCGCTGAAGGGGCAGATCTGCTGGCAGATGGTGCACCCGTTGCAGTCCTCGGTGGAAATGGACACGCCGTTTTCACCCACCGTCAGGGCGGGGCAGGCGGTCTTGTTGATGCACACCTTGCAGCTGCGGCACTTGTCGGCGTTGACGCGGCAGTGCTGGCCCTTGCGGTGGGCGATAACGCTCTTGAGCAGGGCGCAGGGCTGGCGCACGATGACCACAAACAGGTCCTCGGCCTCATAGGCCTCCTTCACCACGGCGGCGGTGGCCTTCAGGTCATAGGGGTCCACGGTGCGCACGTTCTCCGGCTTCACGCCGCAGCCCAGCACCAGGGTCTTGATGTCCACGGCGGTGGTAACGTCCTTCATCAGGGTCACGCCGGTGACGGGGTTGTCCTGGTGGCCGGTCATGCCGGTGGTGCTGTTGTCCAGGATGAAGATGCTGGTCTTTGCGCCGTTATACACGGCGTTGATCAGGCCCGTAATGCCGGAGTGGAAGAAGGTGGAGTCGCCGATAAAGGAGAATACCTTCAGACCCCGCTGGGCAAAGCGCTCCACCCGCTCGAAGCCGTGACCGGCGGTGATGCTGCCGCCCATGTCGATCTGGGTGTGGGTCACGCTGAAGGGAGGGTTGATGTTCAGGGCATAGCAGCCGATGTCGCCGGTGGCCACGATCTTGCCGTTATACTTGCTGATCTCGTGATAGATGCCCCGGTGCGGACAGCCTGCGCAGAAGCTGGCCGGACGCACCGGCGCCTGAACGGGAGCCTCATAGGCGGCGCTGACGCCGGGCAGGCCCAGAGCCCGCCGGATGATGTCGGCGGAATACTCCAGATACAGGGGCAGAACCGCCTTGCCGGTGCACTCGATGCCCAGACCCCGGACATAGTCCTCGATAAACGGGTCCAGCTCCTCCAGAACATAGAGCTTGTCCACCTGGGCGGCAAACTCCCGGATCTTGCGGTCGGGCATGGGATAGGTGAAGCCCAGCTTCAGATAGGAAGCGCCATCGCCGAACACCTCCCGGGCGTACTGATAGCAGATACCGGCGCAGATCACGCCGATCTTGGTGTCGTGCAGCTCCACGCGGTTCAGGTCCGTCTTGTTGGAGAACTCCTGCAGCCGCACCAGCCGCTCCTCCACGGTCTTGTGCTTGTTCCGGGCCAGGGCGGGGATGTTGGTGTTTTTCATGATGTCCCGCTCATAGTGCTTCACGGGAACCTCCATCCGGTCCTCCAGGGTGACGATGCTGCTGCCGTGGTTTACCCGGACCGTAGTGCGCAGCATGAAGGGGGTGTCGAACTGCTCGGACAGCTCAAAGGCCCGCTTGGTGAAGTCCTTGCACTCCTGGCTGTCGGCAGGCTCCAGCATGGGCATCTTCATGTGGGGGGCGAAATGACGGCTGTCGGGCTCGGTGCCGGAGCTGTTCATGCCGGGGTCGTCGGCGCAGACATACACCAGGCCGCCGGTGGCCCCGATATACACGGAGGGGAACACCGCGTCGGAGGCCACGTTCATGCCGAAGTGCTTCATGGCCGCCATGGCCCGGGCGCCGGCCATGGACGCGCCGATGGCCACCTCTGCCGCCACCTTCTCGTTGACGGACCACTCGGAATATACCTCTTTATACTTGGAAAGGTTCTGTAAAATCTCGGTGCTGGGGGTTCCGGGATAGGCCGAGGCCACCGAACAGCCCGCTTCGTATGCGCCGCGGGCGATGGCCTCATTGCCCAGCATGACTTGTTTCATGGCTGAGTCTCTCACTTTCTCAAAGGATAATCGTTGTTGTAATATGTATCCTGCAAAACGCAGCTTTGGTTTGCAGGTCTATTGTATTATATTTTTCTTCTAATTGCAAGAGGAAAATTAGAAAGATTTTATAAATTTCTCTTTTCTTTTCCGGACGGGCGTGTTATACTCCTTCTGAAAGCACGGGGAAGCCCCCGATTTCTCCGGAAGAAAGGATGATTCCATGAAAAAACTGCTGATCGTGAACCCCGGCTCCACCTCCACCAAGGTGGCGGTCTATTACGGTTCTGAAAGAAAATCCTCCGAAACCATCTCTCACCCGGCCCAGGAGCTGCAGCCCTTCGCCAACGTGCTGGACCAGGCGGACTACCGCGCCGGGGTCATTGCCCGCTGCCTGGAGCAGGCCGTGCTCAGCGGCCAGGTGGACGCCATCGTCCTCACCGGCGGCGTCATCTATTCCCAGGCCTTCCGGCAGCTGCTGCTCTCCCGCATCTCCTATCTGGGCCGGGTGATCTGCAAGCCCGGCGAGGAGGAGATGGACAGCCTGGCCTATTACCTCAACGCCGTCCTCACCGGCGAGCTCCAGCCCAAGGAATATAACTGATTACATCATTACATATAAGAAAGGAACCTCCCGCTATGGAACAGATCCGCAATTTTGACCAGCTGCTGCAGGCAGCCCTGGCCCACGGCCGCAAGGGCATCGCCGTGGCCCGGGCCCTGGGCATCGAGACCCCCAAGGCCGCCTGCCTGGCCGCCGTGGAAACGGTGAACCCCAAGATGCAGGCCACCGTGGACGCCGCCTGCCTGTGCAAGATGGCGGACCGGGGGGCCTTCCCCGGGGCCGTGGTGGAGGGCCCCTGGCCATGGACAACATCCTCTCCGCCGAGGCTGCCAGGAAAAAGGGCATCGACTCCCCGGTGCCCGGCCATGCCGACATCATCCTGGCCCCGTCCATCGAGGTGGCCAACACCTTCTCCAAGACCCTGAACTATCTGATGCACTCCTCCAACGCCGGCATCGTTATGGGAGCCGCCGCCCCCATCATCCTGCCCTCCCGGGCCAGCGACCCGGCGTCCAAGTATGCCTCCCTGGCCATGGGCGTGCTGCTGGCCAAGTAAAAATTCCGCAAAGACCCACTCACAGACGCAGAGCACCCCCGGGGCATCGCCCCGGGGGTGCTCTGTATTTTTGTCCCGCTTTATCCCGGGTCTGTCCCGGGGGTGTCCCGCCCTGTTCCGGGACCGTCCGCGGAGGTTTTACAGCCGGACGCCGCTGTCCACCACCACGGCCCGGGCATAGGCCAGCTTCAGGTCGTGGCTCAGCTGCATGGGGGGCAGTTGCTGGCGGATGTGCTCCACCGGTACGCCGAACTGCCGGGACATCTCCTGATACCGGCGCTCCACGTCCTCATCCGTGACGCGGATATGCTCCAGCCGGGCGATCTCCGTCATGGCCAGCTCATACCGGGCGGACTCCAGGGCGTTCTCCCGGGCGTGGGCCCGAAGGTCCTCCTCCGTCATGCCGGCCATCTGCAGATAGTCGGACAGGGACGCGCCCTGGCTCATCAGGCGGCTTTCCAGCTCATGCAAAAGCCCGGTGAGCTGGCTTTCCACCATGGAATCCGGGACCCGGACCTCCATGCCGTCCAGCACCTGGCGCACCAGGGCGTCGGCGTAGGCGTCCCGGGCCTGGGCCTCCTTGCGCTGGAGGGCGGCGGACATGATGGCCTGGCGCAGGGCCGCCGCGTCGGAAAAGCCCTGGGCCCGGGCAAATTCGTCGTTCAGCTCCGGCATACTGCGGCGGACGATGCGGTGGGCCTTCACCCGGAACACCGCCGCCTTCCCCGCCAGCTCCGGGGTGTACTGCTGGGGGAAGGTCACATGGATCTCCCGCTCCTCCTCCGGGCGGATCCCCGCCACCTGCTCCTCGAAGCCGTCGATGAACATGCCGCTGCCCAGCAGCAGGGGATAGTTCTCGGCCTTGCCGCCGTCGAAGGGCACGCCGTCCACGGAGCCGTCGAAGTCCAGGGTCACCTCGTCGCCCATGGCGGCCCGGTCCCGCTCCTCCTCCACCAGGTGGGCCTGAAGCCACTCGCTTTCGGCCTTGTCCACATCGTCGTTGGACAGCTCCGCCTGGGGCATGGGGGCGGCCAGGCCCTTGTACTTGCCCAGCTTTACCTCCGGATACAGCTCCGCCAGGGCGGCGAAGGTGAAGCCCTCCGGCCCGATGTCCACGATGCGCAGCTCCGGCGCTCCGGCCACCAGGATCTCCTCCTGGCCGAAGGCCTCCACCAGGGCCCGGGGGAAGGTCTCGTTCACCGCCTCCTGATAGAACACGTCCGGGGCGTAGGCCTGCTCCAGAGCCTGGCGGGTGGCCTTGCCGGGGGCGCAGCCGTCCACGGGGTACAGGTCCCGGTTGGCCTGATAGGCATCGTCCAGGGCCTTCTGCCACTCCGGCTTCTCCACCCGGATGGTCAGCTCCACCCGGTTGTTTTCCTTCATCTCTTTGTTCAGTACGGTCATGGATGCTCCTCCAAATTTATGATCTTGTCCCCTATTATACCGGAAAAGCCCCGCCGCCGCAACCGTTTCCAATTGTAAAAAAACTGTGACATATATCACTTTCCCCTTTTCTTTTTCCGCGCATTATGGTATCATCTATTGCACTATCACTTTCGGAGGAATACCATGGAAACCGTTAAGAAATTCATCAAGGAACACCCGCATATGTGGTGGGGGCTGTATCTGCCGGTGTACCTGACCATGTTTTTCATCATCGAGCATCTCATCACCGACAACTACTGGGCTACCCAGACGGCCATCGACGACTATATTCCCTTCTGCGAGTGGTTCATTTTCCCCTATGACGCCTGGGCCTTCCTGCTGGTGGCCATCGGCCTGTACCTGATCATCAAGGACGGCGAGGGCTTCCGGCGGTATATGTGGACCATTATGATCACCTTCACCACTGCCACGGTGTTCTGTGCCCTGGTGCCCAACGGCCAGGACCTGCGCCCGGCGGTAATGGAGCACCACAACATCGCCGCCTGGCTGCTGCAGAACACCTATGCCCTGGACACCAACACCAACGTGTTCCCCAGCGTCCATGTGCTGGGGGTCATCGCGGCGGTGTCCGCCGTGTGGCACACGCCGGGTCTGCGGAAGTGGGGCTGGCGCGCGGGGTCCCTGGCCCTGGGCATCGTCATCATCGCCGCCACGCTGTTTGTCAAGCAGCACGCCTTTATTGACGTTCTGGCGGGCCTGTTTGTGGGGGCTTTGGGCGATATCATCGTGTACGTCGTCATCGGAAAGAAAAGAGACCGCCTGATGGCGGAAGGAAAGAGGCTGCGCTATGGAAGCTGTCAAAACGCCGATTCTTGAGGGGATCACCCTGGAGGAGCAGGAGCAGATGCGGCTGTGCTTCGGGGTGCGGGAGGAGCGCTTCCGGGCCGGAGAGACCGTGTATGACTTCGCCGAGGGGCGGAAGTATCTGGGCCTGATCGCCCGGGGCAGCGCCGTGATCCAGCGCATCGACCGCCAGGGGAGCCGCACCATTCTGGAGCACCTGGAAAGCGGCGGCGTGTTCGGGGAGATGCTGATGTTCGAGAACGTGGCCGGAGACAGCATCACCGTAATCGCCGAGGAGCCCTGCCGGGTGTGGTTCATGCAGGACGAGCACATGACCCGCCGCTGCGAAAAGGCCTGCGCCCATCACAGCCGCCTGGTGGAGAATATGTTCCACATCATGACCGAAAAGGCCGCCGCCCTGTCCGAGCGGGTGGAGGTCCTCAGCCGCCGCAGCATCCGGGAGAAGCTGCTGTGCTATTTCGGCCTGCTGGCCGGACAGCGGCAGAAGCCCAGCTTCCAGCTGCCCTTCTCCCTCAGCGCCCTGGCGGACTATATCTCCGCCGACCGCAGCGCCATGATGCGGGAACTGAAGAAGATGAAGGACGAGCACCTGGTGGAGGTGGCCGGGCGGCAGGTGACCCTGTGCACCCCGGCCCGGTAAGGGGCAGCGCAGCCTGTCGAAAAAAAACAGATATTTTGTAAATTAATGCTTGACATTTCTGGCAGTCATGCTATAATAAACAAGCATTCGATTTGAGGCTGATTTGCGAGTGTGCTGGAATAGGCAGACAGGCAAGCTTGAGGTGCTTGTGTTCGACTGGACGTGTGGGTTCAAGTCCCATCACTCGCACCACTTTCCTCTTTCGTCTGTGGGAAAAGAACTTCGGATATGCGCGAGTGGTGGAATTGGCAGACTCGCTAGATTCAGGTTCTAGTGCTCATTACGGGCGTGCGGGTTCAAGTCCCGCCTCGCGCACCAGTTTCAAAAGTGCTGAAATCGTCAGGTTTCAGCACTTTTTCTTTTTGTTTTGGGCGTGAAAGTTCACGTGGGCGTGATGGCATTTTCTGACTTATAGGGCGTATTTCTGCCATAATGTGTAAAAGGAACACAAATGGGAACACAAAGCCGCTGAAATGCTTGCTGTGACTGCGTTAGAAAGGATGGAAAAATGGCAACTATCACACCCAAAAGCAAGAACGGCAAAATCGTGGCTTACAAATTCAAGTCATGTATCGGCAGGACGGACGATGGAAAACAGATATTGCGCTACACAACGTGGCACGTCCCTGACGGACTTATTCCTTCAAGAGCACGCAAGGCCGCAGAGAGGGCGGCAGCACAGTGGGAGAAAGGAGCCCGCACTGAATACGAATATAGCCGAGCTGACGAAGGCGGATAGACGCCGTTGTCTTGGAGACACCGAACAACCGGCAGAAAAGGCGCAGCGTTAAGTGATCACCATACGAATACCTCCCCTCGTAATTGATCAGCGGCGTTTCTGCAAACCGACGCATTGCCAGGTCAACCTCTTTTTGAGGAAGCAGGATCGCCGCGCCCAAGACATTTGCTTGCCACTCGTTCCAGTCCTCGCGGGTTTTCAGCTCTCGCGGCGTATAGGATGTCCGTGCGGAATATTTCATTTCGCAGGACGCCTTTACCTCTTCCGATTCCAGTTGGAAGAGAATCTGATGAGCGCACTCGTGGGCAAGGGTAAATCTGCGCTTGGCGCAGAGCCGCTGCACGTTGCCGGATCGAATGAAGCTCTCGTCCAAGATGACCTGATTACGCTTCAAAGCCAGTGTGCGCGTAATACCAAGTTCCGTGATCTTGTACTCAGTGTCGGCATAGGCAGTGACACCGCAGATGCTTCCGTCCGGCGAGAGACGGGCGAATGATACGCGAAGACCGAGATAATTCTTTGCAAACTGATCAATGGGTGTTGGCAAAGCTGATCGGTCGGGCTTGTCCGCCTCATCCCCGAAAAAGAACCGATTGAAGTCCTTTGTTGTTGAGGCTGCAATTTCTTCAAGTTGGCGCTGGGATAAAATCATGAGCAGTTGTCCTCCTTTGCTTCGACGAACCACTTGTCTCCTTCGTGGAAAAGAAATGACTCCTTTCCGCGAATCTGAACTGTGTAACGGATGCCTCCGCCCCCAACCTTTTTGGATGTGGCGCGGCATTTGTATAGAATCTGGTCGATTTGAAAGATTACACCGTTGTCCCACCAGATAAGGCGAGGGAGGATTGCCCCCTCCTTGTCCACATCCAGCGTAACCGGGACGTATGCTTTTCTGTACTGTGTAGCCATTTCTGTTTTTCTCACTCCTGTTCCCTCATACCGGTGTATGCCGGTACGGATGATCTTCGGCAGCATAAATGCCTGTCCATTTGAACTGCTCAAAAGATGTAACTTTTTCGTGTACAACTACTCATGCCCCTTGACAGGATGAGCAATTCAGGATATACTATGAGTAGTTGGATTGCTCAGTCATTATTATACGCACTTCAAGTGCCTTTGTCAATAGACTTGCGCAATTTGATGTCGCAAACTTTTTGTGAACAGGAGTGATTACCAAAATGACGTTTGGAGAGAAATTCAAGGCTGAACGGGAGAAGCGGAAGCTGACCCAGCAGGAAGTAGCCGATGCACTGGGGATCAACAGGCGTATGATTACCCGGTACGAGAACGGCATTTCCTTTCCCCGTACCAAGGACGCTTACAGAAAAATCGCGGAATACTTCAAGGTGGATGTGAACTATCTGCTGACCGAGGACGAAGAGTTTGTGGTTCAGGCATCCGAGCAGTACGGCTTCCGTGGCATGAAACAGGCAAAGGACCTGATTGAAGGGATGTCCGGCTTGTTTGCGGGCGGTACGCTGTCTGAGCAGGACAAGGATGCGGTGATGAAGGCGTTGCAGGATATATATTGGGAATCCAAAGCCCGGAATGTTGAGAAATACACGCCGAAGAAATACAAGAAGACCGGTACGGACGCAGAGGAATAACTGTCTGCGTCTCGGTTTCTTGACGGATTTACTTTGACTGTTTTCAACATGAAAGGGGTGAAGGTCCCGTGATAATTCGCTCCGAGGAAATATACAAAAAGGCGAACAGCATTGTCAAAAGCTCACGAATATGAGGCAAATGCGTTTGCCTCACACCTGATCATTGACGATGATGAGCTGATTGACCTGATGAAGCAGGACTACGATGTGGTGCAGCTCTCGGCTGCAATGGGAACAAACATCAACCTGATGCTGATCAAGCTCAACGAGCTGAACCGCATGGGCTGGCAACTCAACTTGCCTTATGTACCGCACTCTGACTTCCTGAAAAATGTCAGACCGGAGGGTTGAATGAGGATGAAGGATAGTAATTAGATGAACGATAACGACTATAAAGAAGCCCTTTTCTATGCCGCTTCCATCTTTAACGAACGCTTGGGGGCAGAGTTCAGCGAGGACAACCTTGTGCTGTGCTGCTTTCAGGCGGAAAACCAGCAGGAAGTCTTTGAGCAGTTCTGCAAGCAGTATTTCCCTGACCGGCTGGAAGACCGATATACAGAGGACGGCTATTTTGACTTTCACGCCTCTGCATTCGTCGGCACAGGAGACGGCGCGGACGGAATCCTTCTGCGCACAGACATAGCGCGTCATCCGGCAGAGTTGAAACACATTCTTCTGCATGAGCTGGCGCATATCTTCTGCACCCGCAACGAGATTGACGGAGATAATTTCTTTGAGCGATACTGCATGGACGATACCATCAGCCGCGAAGAGGACGGAACCATTAACGCCGGTTATGCGGTCTGGCGGGAACTGATTGCGGAGCTGATTGCATTTGAGCTGGATGACAACTGCGATGTAGTTCCGCTTCGACGCAAGAAAGACCTACTCAGCTATTACGAAGGAGAACTCCTGACCGGCAACGGAAAAATGGGCGTCAGCATGATTCTCTGTGAGGCAATGACCAGTGCTGAGGGCGAAGCGTCTATGACATGGGACGCTGCCAAAAGCAAGTTTACGCGGTTCAAGCCCTTTGATGATCCGCTGTACAGGGACTTGCTGGAACTGGTTTTTACACACGTTAGAGAACACTTTATCGTGATCGACCGCGAATTTATCTATGAAATTGGAGTTTTGTATCTGAGCATCGCCGCACAAGCGATGATTGCGTCCCTAAAGAACAGATTTTAGGAAGAATAGATAGACCGATAGAGAGAAAGGACGGGCAACGATATGAAATATAAGCTGTTTCGCTCCCCCGGTAATCTGGACAAGGCAGTCCGGAAGCACGAACTGGTTGCCGTGGAAACCGGCAAAAGCATTGATGATGTGGCAGACGCGCTTATCCGTGCCGTTCGGGATGATCTTGCGGAAATGCCGGAATATGCGCACTGTGAGACTGCCGCCTATGCACCGGAACCGGTTAAGTCGTTTCGCAGGGTGAGGCGTTACCGGTATGAGATGATGGGTATTGTCTACCCGAAGTACGCCGAAGAGAACGTCCTGATTGACTACGGAATTATCGAGGAAGAAGAGGTATGAGCAATGAGTAATATCATTGAGACCCGCAGGAGTCTAAAGAACGTATCCTAAAACATCTGCAATCACGTCTGCCTAACGCGACCAAAATGCAGCTTGAGAAAATCATAAAGGGGTAACGCAATGGACGATATTATCTTTGAGAAGGATTACCGGGAAACCGAGTCTGCCGAATACGATAAATGGTGCGATGAAGTGTTTGACCGTGCGGTCAATGGTGGTATGCTGAAAGCGTACTCCGAAGCGATGGACAAGATACCAAAGATCATTGTACCGGAGGACAAGAAGAACTACGAGTATCTTCTGGAACGCTGTGATGCTTTTGTCAAGCAACACCGTGGGTTTATCAAGGGAATCGTGGACTATCATCGTTGGCACGCGGAAATCAATATGTTTCTTCCGTTTGCGGAGTTCGATGACTCAGAAGACCTTGCTTTTTTGAAAGAAATTGCAGAAAAATCGCAAACCGTCTGCTTCTCCCCGGAGGAAGGAGGTGGCATCCGCGTTCATATTTTTATCAACTACTTTGAAGAATTGATGTCAGCCGAGCACAAGTCATACATCGAATACGATGCTATTATGCAGGACAAGAAACTATCTGAGCTACTTGGCATACCGGAGCTTTCTGACGAGGAAAAAGAACTCGCTCTGAAAATGAAGGGAATACTTGACCGCATTGATCAGGAAACAAGGATTGACCGTGCCACGGCTTTTCGAGCCGTACTTGATAAGATGGCAAAAGAGCCGGAAGAAAACTGGTCGCTTCACTATATGGCAACATTGCTGGAAGCGTTGCTATACTTCATGCTGAATGAAGGAAATGAAAAGATTGATGAGGAAGAACACAATGAGCAATAAACTTGTAGCATATTTTTCTGCGTCCGGCGTGACCGCGAAGGTTGCCGAGACGCTGGCAGAGGCAATCGGCGCGGACATCTTTGAGATTGAGCCGAAGGTGCCTTACACGGAAGCTGATCTGAACTGGATGGACAAGAAAGCCCGCAGCACGATTGAGATGAGCGATCCTGCCTCCCGTCCTGAGATTGCCGTGAAGCGGGACAACATGAAGGACTACGATACCATCTTTGTGGGCTTCCCGATCTGGTGGTACGTTGCGCCGACGATTATCAATACGTTCCTTGAGAGCTATGATCTGACCGGCAAGACAATTATCCCGTTTGCGACCTCCGGTGGGAGTGGCATCGGCAAGACGAACGAACGCCTTGCGCCGAGCTGCAAAGGCGCAAAGCTGATGGACGGCAAGGTCTTCAAGAGCAGCGTCGGGCATCAGGAGCTTGCGGCGTGGGTTGAAGGACTGAGACTTTGAGAGACAGACAAACTGGAATTTGTGAGGGTAATTATGATAAATTTTTTGAATGATATAAGGAATGCAGAAAATCCAATATCCAATAATAGAAAACTTATAAATACCATAGCGATATTGTTTCTCGGAATAGCTTTGGGAACTTTCTCAAAATATCTGGATTTTCGTCAAACTGAACTTCCAGGTGTGCTTATGGCAATAAATGGAGTCTTAGATATTGGTAATTTTCTTGGGCGTTTTGCAATCTGGATATTGATTGCACTGTGTATTTCTATTTATAGCAATTCTGCAATAAGAGCAAGCATCAATGTTTTTGTATTCTTTGTTGGTATGGTTGCAAGCTACTATTTGTATTCAAACTATATTGCAGGATTTTTCCCAAGAAGTTATGCGATGATTTGGTTTGGATTTACAGCTGTTTCTCCATTATTGGCTTTTGTCTGTTGGTATGCAAAGGGGAAAAGCAAACTGGCATTTATACTATCAGCGCTGATTTTGGCAGTATTGTTCAATATGTGCTTTGTATATGGATGCTGGTATTTTAATGCAAAATATGTTTTGGAAGTGATAGTCTTTATTATTGGACTTATTGTTTTGAGGAGAGACACATTGAGGAGTTCTGCGCTAATGGGAACGATTAGTATAGTTCTTGCGGTTTTACTTGATATGGTTATTCCATTTCATTTTGGATAAACAACTTCCAGTTTAACGAACAGGAGATGATGAACGCATGAAAATCCTACATGAACTATCTTGGCTATGGGAAACGCTGGGCATTGCACTTGTGGCTGCGGCTGTCTGCATGGCTTGCGCCGCTCTGATCTGCAAGGCAGCGAAGAAGAAACTCAGCAAAAAGCTGTTGGCGGTCGTAGGGGCAGCGGCATTTGTGGGCGCGATTCTGGCGGTCATTCTGATCGCCCGGACGCCGATGCCGCTTTGACAGGATATCCGGGATGATATGATTCTGGATAACAGGTATTTATACGACATTCTGACCGAAGGAAAATACCCGGAAAGGATCCCGCTGGACAAGCTGCTGGCCGGCGCAGAATAAGTGACCGGGGAGGGCTGAAACAAAATCGCAGAAACGCAAAAAGCGATATTTGACGGGGAATAAGCGTAGCAAGAATCCATATGTATCAGGCACTTGACACCATAGAGATTGAAACAGGCAATCAGACGGTACAGTAGATTGCGGATGAAATCTGTGTCCTGTAATAGAAGCTCCAATTTGTCAAGCAGAGCTTGCGTCGGAGTCATAAGCTGCGGATACCACACGGGAGAGAATCGCAATCAGATTCTCTCCCGTGTGGTATTTCCGCTCTATTCTCTGGGCGGCATTCTGCCGCAGGAATGCTTCTCCGGGCAGAAACCGATGGCTCTGCACTTTGGCATGAAGTAATGGCTGACCGTGTAGTCCCATTCCTCCGAGTAACCGCTCAGCTCCCGACATAGGTCGCTGAACAGTGCGCGGTATTCGTGATATGCACGGCTGCACATCCTCTGGCGCGACATATCCATGAGATTCCGCAGGTTGTGCTTGCAGACGATCCTCGTCTCCATGCCGAGCGGCAGCCCCATCGCGGAATCCTCGCGCGGGACGCCGAGCTCGTCCAGCCGGGCAAGATGCTTCTGAATTTCCGCCATCAGTTCGTCATAGACCGCCTTTGCGGCCGAACGCTCCGCAATGCTGGCCGGCGTCACATAGTCAAAGCCATGCTCATAGTTGATATAGCGCGTGCTGGCCTGCAGCCGCGTCGGCTGGCCGCCGATGTGCGTGTACCACTCCCGGATCACCCTTGCCGAATATCCCTCCAGCGTCAGATAGACATCCGGAAACTCAAACGTTCTTCCATGCCCGCTCTCCAGACAGTCTAGCCCTCTGCGATAGTTCTTTTTTTCATCCGCGGTGTCCGCACCCCAGCAGATCCCCGCCTCAAACCCGATCATCGTGATCGGGTTCTTGCATGTATAATTCTGTATGGTAATTTTCCCCATTGTCCATTCCTCCTGTTCTGCACCAATGCCGTTATGCAATTCTGACAAGCCCCCAGCTGATCCAGTCCCATGCACTTTCCCGTCCGCTCCGTTCGGTGATGACAAGCCGCTGCTGTTCGTCAAACTGCCACGCGGCGGCATCCAGACCGATATCCGAGGCCATCCAGGCCGGGCGAAAGTTCTTTCCCGTCCAGTCGTAAATATCTATATGCTGCGACCAGCCCCAGTCCGGTCCGGTTTTCCAGAACGGCCGGCTTTTTCCGAACCGCCCCCATCGCCAGACGAGGAGCAGCAGCTCCGGCGCTCCGTCATGGTCGATATCGCACCAGAGCAGGCTCTGCACCTTCTGTCCTGCCGCCGAGCGCCAGATCTCACTTCCGTCAGAGACTGCACGCAGCGTTTTTCTGTGCAGACTGAGCTGCATCGGGCCTTCCTCCGCCGTACAGGAGCAGTCTGCCTCCTGCCAGACGATCCAGCGCGGCAGAAAACAGCCCAGCCGCCAGAGGAGCAGGCCTGCGCCGCAGACAGCCGCCAGCACCGGAAGCAGGAGCCATTTTCTCACCCCTGCACCCAATAGCTTTGCGTCCACCACGGCTTCTCCGGCGTTTCATCCTGATGGAAGCGCCCGTCCGGCGACATCCATTCGCCGATCATCTGCCGCCATTCACTGTCTGTCAGCCGCGCGGACAGCGGCTGACGGAACTGATAGAAGTTATAGACGGCGCCGGAGGCGATGCGAAGCGTTCCGTCCACCGGCACGATCACATAGATCTGCGCCGGACGGCCGTTCGCGGCCTGCAAAACCATTCCGTTCGGGTCTGTGGCAAGATCCGTCACCAGGGACGCCGGGATCTCCCGTGCGTCGAGATACTCCGCATCTGTCCGGTCTTTGACGGCTTCGATCCAGAAATGCTCCAGCGTGCCGCCGTATTCCCGGATGAGGTCATATTCCTCATCCGACAGCCGCTCATTCCGCAGCTCCTTCCGGCTGATCGTCTCAAGGCTCCGCGCGAGCGAAGCGAGGCGTGTCAGATTTTCGCGGTCGGCAGGATCCAGAATTCCATATGTCTGAAGCCCGTCTGCCGTCTGCTCTGCCAGTTCCGCGAACCGGCGATAGACCTCCGTCTCCGGTTCCACATAGCCGCGGTCATCCAGCTCCTCCGGAGGGCCGCCGCCCATCTCCGCCATCACCTGCTTGGCATAGAGTACCGTGTCGTGCTTGAGTTCCGTAAAGCTGCCCGTGTAGGTTTCCAGCGCCTTCTTTTTCCACTGCTCCGTCGTCATGAACGACGGGTATCCGGTGCCCTTTTCCTCCAGAAGGGGATTGAGCGTGTACAGCCAGCCTGCATAGAGACTCGCCGACCACAATTCCTCCGGCGCTTCCTTTACTGCTTTTCGGAGCATCTGCATCTGCTCCGGGTAGCGTGCGTAAGCCGTATCGCCCTGCTGCGTCAGAATGGACAGCGCCGTCTCAGAGCCGAGCGCCGCCGGCATATCCAACACATCCGGCAGCATCCGCCGTTCTCCCTGTGCGTTTTCCCTGACCTTGTTGAACACCAGCTGCTGCATCACGGCGGCATCCAGCGTAAAACGCTGCCCCATGAAGCGGAAGCCCTTTCCTGCCTGTGCCAGATCGACGGTTCCCTCCGGGTCGACCACTGGGATGGAGTTGATCTGCGGCGCAGCAAGCGTCCTGATCTGTTCGGTATAGTGTTGATAGGCAGTCTCATCCGCGCGCAGCAGTTCCGTGTCTGGAATGGTGCCGTAGGCAGCCTCGATTGCCGGCAGATACTCATAATAGCCAAGATCGTCACTGGCGCCCGCAAAGAACGAGGTCACGGCATAGAGCTTTTCCCAGCTGTCCGACGCTGTGTCGTGCAGCGCCAGTGTGATCAGCAGCGCCGTGCGGTTCATATCCTCCTTCTTCTGCGTGAAATTGATCTGCCCGTACCACATCATCGCGCGGAAATACGTCTCCAGCGTCTCGTCGCCTTCATAGTAGCCGCGCGGCTTGAACTGGGAATAATCCAGAAGATCTTCCGTTACAGCACACGGGGCAATACCCTCTGCTGCATAAATGGCAGACAACTCCTGCGCAGCAGCATCCTTCACCTGCTCCGGTACCTGAATCTTCGGATCCTGGAGCGCAGCACCCACCGCGAAATACGCTGTGCTGCGCTTTGCCGCATTCTCCCACGCTGTTCCGGTCAGTGCGTCCAGCTGTGCGGCAGATGCGCGCAGCATGTCTTTGCTCAGCGTTTGCAGCTGCGCGGCAAGCTGCTGCTTTTCCGTCCGGTTCAGAAGCAGGCTGAAATACAGATGATAGGTGTGCATCATGGAATCTACCGTTACAAAACTCGGGATCTGCAGATAGCGATTCCATTCATAGCGGCCGAAAAACTCGGAATAAAAATCCGGCTCGACCACAAACAAATTCTGCGCAAGGATGGCTTTGGCCGTGTCGGAAAGCCCGTTCCACTCCATCCATTCCAGATTTGTGATCTCATGCAAGTCCCCGGATACACTGTAGTCCGGCACAGCTGCAGCCGTCTGCATGTCAGCGGCCGTGAAACGGAGAAACTGTGGCCGCGTTAACGGCTCCACCGGAACCACTGCCGCTGCTTCCCGCCTGTCCACCGTCAGTTCCTTCCACCGGGCTTCTTTTTTCCGCTGTGCAATCTGATACACAAGTACCGTGCAGGCCAGGAGCAGCGCCAGCACACCGGCTGCGATGGCAATCAGCTCCATAGGCTTGATTCTATGCCGGTTTCCACGTCCATGGGCTGCGGCAGCGCCGCAATACGGACAGCTGCGCTCATATTCCCGGAGTTCTTTTCCGCACTTTGGACAAAACATGATACCGCCTCCTTTTCTGCGCTTCTGTTTCACCTCTTTTACAATTCGAGCTTACCATACAACCGCGATTCTGGCAAGACAAATCCAGAAAAAAGGTTCCTGCCAGCCTAAACTGCAGAAACCTTTTTCTTAATCTATTGATTGAATTTTCGCCGGTAGGCCGCAAAGGCCTCCCGGATCACCGCGACGGCCTCAGCACGGCCATGGACACTGTCGACCTCCGCGTTGGTATCCGGCTCCAGATGCTTGTAGACGCTGAAAAAATGGCTGATCTCATTGGAGATATGTGCCGGCAGATCGGACAGGGAAGAATATCCGTTGAACATCGGATCGCCAAACGGGATCGCGAGAATTTTGTCGTCCATCGCACCGTTGTCGCGCATGGTAAAATATCCGACCGGATAGACCCGCACCAGGCTCATCGGGCGAATTGGCTCGCTGCACAAAACCAGCACGTCCAGCGGATCGCCGTCATCGGCATAGGTGCGCGGGATAAAGCCGTAATTGGCCGGGTAGTGCGTCGAGGTGTAGAGGATCCGGTCCAACCGCAGCGCACCGGTCTGCTTGTCCAGCTCATATTTGTTTTTTGAGCCCTTTTCAATTTCGATCACCACCAGAAAATCCTCCGGCTGCATCCGCTCTGGGCTGATATCGTGCCATAAGTTCATCGGTCGACCTCCTTTTTCCTGCGCATTCTTTTTTACGTTTATTGTATCGAATACAGCCCTTTTTGTCAAATAGCGACCGCCTCGCATACAGATGAGAAGCCAGACGGCTATCCTCTACAGCTGTACGCAGATTCCTTTTCATGCTTTGTAGAAGCTGCGCATCATGTGATTCACTCCTGAAACAGTTTTTCTGCCACGGGCAGCTGCATAACTACGATTTGACTACTATCACCTGTAAAACCGAAAAAGCCGGTTTGTCCAGTGTTTTCAATGGTTCCGCAACAATTCAGAAAAGACGGACGTTTTCGCCGAAAGCTGAACATTCCTTGAAAACACAGCATTTTATCCGTTGATGCCTGAAAACTCCGGCCCTGTAGGCAGGACGGCTCAGCCCTTGACGGAGCCGGCGGTCACACCCTTGACGATATAGCGAGAAAGGAAGATGTACACGAGCAGCACCGGCAGGATGGCGAGCAGGATGAACATATAGACCTTGCCGAGGTCAAATTTTGAGTAATCCGCCGCGCGAAGCTGCGCGATCATGATGGGGACGGTCTTCATTTCCGCTTTATCGAGCAGCAGCGCGGGCAGGAAATAGTTGTTCCACGACTCGACAAATGTGAAGATCAGCTGCACGGAGATGGCGGGCTTCAGCATGGGCAGCACGATGCGGTTGAAGGTAAAGAACTCGCCCGAGCCGTCGACACGCGCGGCCTCCACGATCTCCATGGGCAGGACGCTCTTC
>ERZ791837.1072-NODE-1072-length-18912-cov-5.325768_pt1 | contig 18912 bp, 18 predicted proteins | sample MGYA00510292_ERZ791837 | MGnify/ENA primary metagenome ERZ791837 (study PRJEB30046, sample SAMN00715259) | human gut metagenome | study: EMG produced TPA metagenomics assembly of the A metagenome-wide association study of gut microbiota in type 2...
GCACCGAGCGCCGCTGCCATGTCATCGACGACCAGTCCAACATCGCCATGGTGGAAGCAGGTCTGGGCATTTCCATCATGCCGCAGATGCTGCTGCGCGACTGCAAGGCTGCGATCAAGATCTATCCCATCGAGCCAGAGGAAGACCGTGTGGTGGGCTTGGCTGTGCAGCGCCCCGCCGCAATGGCCCCGGCAGTGGAACAGATGTTCCACCACATCGTGGACTACTGCAGGCAGATCGAGCTGAGGTGAGCCGGACACCTTTATACTATACCATAAAACAGTCTGTGTGTGGAGCATGGACTGTTTTTTTATTAAAAAAGAGCGATTGTATCAGCGTGCAAAATCCGCTATACTTAGAAAAACAGACTGGTTTTATGCAGAAGCCTTGATTGGAGCAGAAAGATGAAGACCATAAAACGACGTGCCTTTTGCAAGGCGGCAGCAGCTGCCGTGGCAGGCGTGCTGTCCCCGCACGCGGCGGCAGAGGCTTTGCTGCCGCAGACCGCACAGGCTGTGGTGGGCAGTGCGGTGCCGGAGGATTACTACTCCTTTGCTTTCCGCAGCGACCACAGCGAAACAGATCTCTCCCACGATTTTTATTATACAGATGCCTTTTTTGAGAACACGGCGCTGCAGTACAGCCACAAGCTGGCACTGGCAACGCTGGGCCTTGTGGCGGCAAGCGGCAACACCTACCAGAGCGATGCGCTTTACTGGGTGGAGGGTGAAGCGGGCCGTGAGGACAGCATTGCGGATGCCTACCAGAAGCTTGGCTTTGCCAATGCGGTCTATGCGGGCTACCAGTGCAGCCTGAACACCCCGGTGGATACCGCGGGCTGTGCTTTTGCGCAGAAAACACTGGTACAGGATGGCCAGCGCACCACCATTATTGCAGCCATGCTGCGCGGTGTCGGCTATGGTGCCGAGTGGGCCAGCAACCTGCATGTGGGCGAAGGCGGTGGGCACTATGGCTTTGTGACAGCAGCAGAGCATTTTTTTGAGGATCTGCAGGACTACCTGAAAAAAGCCGAGGCTGCAGCGGGAACGCTGGGCACCATCAAGCTCTGGCTGGGCGGCTACAGCCGCGGCGCGGCTGTGGCAAACCGGACGGCGGCGCGCATCCGGCAGCAGCTGCCGCAGATCGCGCAGGAAAATACCTTTGTTTACACCTTTGCCGCACCGGCGGCACTGACGGCAGCGGATCGCCCGGATCTGCAGGCGGACTACGACAACAACCACACTGCAGACGGCGGACTGAAAACGGATTGGGATGTAAGCAATATCTTCAACATCATTTCCAGCGGCGACATTGTGGCCCGCGTGATGCCGGAAGAGTGGGGCTACCACCGCAACGGAAACGACCGCTTTCTGCCCTCCACGGCGTACCAGAACGAGCTGGATGATCTGAGCATCATCGAGAGCCGGATGGGCGGCGTGCCGCTGCGGTTCGACCAGCTGGCCACAAAGGAAGATGTGGATTCGGTGATCGTGGCGGCTCTGGCGTTCTGCAAAAGCGCCGCAAATTACCACGAAAAATATGAAGCTGCCTTTATGGATATGCTGCAGTGTGCCTTTACCCTCTCGGAGAAAGAGGCAGCCGAGGGCGTGATCCTGGACGATGAAGCTGTGATGGAACGGCTGCGCAGCATGGAGAACATCCGTAAAATGTCGTGGACGAAGGTGCTGCGCTGCGTGATGACGGCTTCGGCCATGAGCCGACCCATTCTGGAGCAGGTGGGGGCCATCGTGCCACTGCGGGCGCAGCAGGTGGTGGTGCCGGTGCTGGCGGTGGGTCTGTGCCACGAGGTGGAGAGCGATGTGCTGCGGATGCTGGTGTACTACATCCTCAGCCTGATGAGCGTGAACAGCCCGGCAGACAGCGTTCTGCGTGCGGCATTCTGCCACTACCCGGAAAACTACATCACCCTGATGGAATATTACGACCCCGCCGAGCACGGCATGGAAGCCTATACCCGAAAATAAAATCTCCGGAAATAAAAAAGAGGGACTGTTGCAAAATAAAAATGCGATAGCAGCTTGCACAAAGGAATAGCGCAAAATCAGAAACCCGGAACCCTTTTTGAGCCGTTGGCCCTGAAAAGATTCCGGGTTTTTATAATTTTCCAGCGCAAGACCGGGCTGCCACTCAAACACCCCACTGGGGCGTTTGTTGCTTCGCAAACGCGAACTTGTTGGGGCGTGCCTGCCCCAAACCCTGCTTCTTACTATTTGGAAATTACATGATTATGCACCACTGGGTCCACGAGAACTGACGCTCATCGGAGGCATAGAACTATAAAAAGATTGGCCGTTCACAGTGTTTTGAGTCAACCCAATCAAATCGATCAACTGGCTCTCGTTATAGCGCTCTTGACAGTTATCCAGCACAGCGCATTGGCAGCTATATACACCACTATCGTTAGAGACAACTCCCCACCATTCAAGGTCTGCCAAAAGTTTTCCAATCTTCTTGCGGTCAAAGCGTATTTCTTTTTCCAAAAGGGACGAGCAAATTTGTGGAGCAGACATCGGTTTTTGATTTAATAGGAGAGCTAATGCTAATTCCTGTCCATGCAAACGGTGAAGCAAAAGACCTCTGCGAACCCAAATGTTCGATGCTTTTTTCATAGCAAATACCTCCTTTTTTAGATAGCTCGTTCACTTAAAATACGATTGATGTCCATTTGAAATTGCGCTCATTCACAATTGTTATGTTGACGTGAGTATATCATATTACACAATAAAAGACTACTGTTATATATCAGAACTTGCCCTTTTTCCTGCGTACGTGCGTACCGACCATGTACGGACGTACGCAGCGATTGACCCGAAACGCACAATATAGGGGGATGCAAAACAAAAGGCAGGGCACACCGCCACGGTGATACCCTGCCTTTGTTTATTGCTGTTCGAGTTCTGTACCGCCCACCACATTCCCAGACCGAATGGTCGGGCGACATCTTTCTTGGTAGACATTCCTAGGCGTTGGGAACCGCGGGCTAAGCAAAGCCGCACTGTGGCTTTGCTTACGGCGCTATGCGCCGCCGCCCTGTTCGAGTCCTGTACCGTCCACCACGAAAAAAGTCCCCAGACCTTTTGGTCTGGGGACTCGTGGTGGAGCATTGTCCACAGCACTCGAACCCAACACTTCCTCACGGGTGACCGTTTTGGCATCATCCGTGAAGTTGAAATTGAGCACGACCCGGTCGTCAAAGACGTAGACCGAGTTGACAAAGGTATCAATGATCTGCCGCTGGTGTTCCGTACTGCCCACGTCACCCTTGCGGAATTTTTCAAACCAGAACCGCATCCATTCGCGGGTCAGGACGGGCTTTTTCAGCTCTTCTTCCAGAATGCTGGTGTTCAGGGCTTCTTTCCGGGCTTCCAGCTCGTCCAACCGCTGCTTGGTGGTCGGGGTCAGGATGCCCTGTTCAATGGCTTCCAGAAGGTTTGCCAGCCGCTTCTCTGTGTCCCTGAGCTGGTCTTTCAGGACAGGCAGCCGGGTGTTCTCCTGCTGCTGGGCTTCCATGACCAAATCTATCAGCTGTTCGATGATTTCATCGCTGAAAACCACCTTAATGGCAGTGTCCACCACGAATCGTTCCAGCGGTTCCTTGCGGATGGCTTTCAGGTCACAGTGCGCCTTGCCGTGGCGCTTGGCGTTGCCGCACTTGTAGTAATAGTAGGTGTTTCCCATGTGGCTTGTGCCGCTCTCACCACCCATCAGGGTACCGCACTTGCCGCAGAACAGCTTGGTAGTCAGCAGATAGCTCACATCCTCTTTTGCGGGGCGACCGTGGGCAATCTTGTTCTGCTCGAAACGTTGCTGCACCCGGTTGAACAAGTCCTCGTCCACGATGGCCGGAATGCCGCCCGGTGTCACGATGTCCTTATATCGGTATTCACCTATGTAACGGCGGTTCCGGAAAATCTGGAAGAAGCTGTTCTTGACAAAGGGCTTGCCGGTGCGGGTGCGCAGCCCTCGCTCATTCAGGGATGCTGCGATTTTCTCGGCAGGCTCGCCGTTGGCGTACCGGGTGAAGATCTCCTGCACAATGGGAGCTGTCTCCGGGTCGATATGGTACAGCCTGTCCTCCTTGCCAATGGTGAAGCCCAGCGGCACCACACCGCCGTTGTACTTGCACTGGAGGGCGTTTTCGCGCTCACCGCGCGCTACTTTCAGGGCAAGTTCGGCGGAATAATATTCTGCCATGCCGATCAGCATACTCTCCACCATAATGCCTTCAGGTCCCTGCGAAATGGGTTCCATAGCGGACACCAGATGGACACCGTTCTTTTCCAGCTGGTACTTGTAGTTCACGGCATCGAATCGGTTCCGGGCAAAGCGGTCCAGCTTCCAGACCAGAACCACATCGAAGATTTTCTTTCCGCTGTCTTTGATCATCCGCTGAAAGTCCGGGCGGTCATCCGTTTTGGCAGAGTAGGCACGGTCAATGTAGGTGCCGACCACGGTGATGCCGTTCTTCTCGGCGTAGTCCTTGCAGTCGCGCAGCTGTCCTTCAATGGACGCTTCGCGCTGGCTGTCAGATGAATAGCGGGCGTAGATTACAGCGGTCATGGTTGCACCTCTCTTTACACATCATTTTGGCGATACTTCGTATAACCTATATACCATATTTTACATCGGTTTGCAAGAAGATTTTAAATCGTTGTCACTGCTCAAAATTCTGAAAATAATGATTCTGAGCTTCAAATATAAAATAGAAAAGCGGTGGTGCTCACGGTGAGCACCACCACTTTAGAAGAAAGAAGTTTTTTGCTGCTTGTGCGCCTTAACAATTTGGAAACAATCACAGAAAATCGAATTTGAGCATATTAGGTAAGGGCAAGAACCGTCCCGTGGCCACAAATTTTCAATTCTTGAAAATTCTTGCCCCTTTGGGACAGCTTCTTGTTGGGGCGTGCCTGCCCCAAACCCTGCTGTAGACGGATACAAAAACCCAGAAAACAGCTCCTACAGCTCCTTTAGATGAGGTGTTTTTCAAGGCAATAATGATAGATGCCTTCCTCATCCACAGAACGGCAGCAATCTGTTGCCCTTGCCTTGACTTCATCGAGGGCGTTTCCCATGGCAACGCCTGTGCCGACTGCTTCCAGCATTTCAATGTCGTTTCGGCCGTCCCCAAAGGCGATTGCTTCTGCTTTTGAAAAGCCGTAATGCGCCAAAACAGCTTTTACAGCATTTCCCTTTCCGCAGGACAGCGGAATGATATCCACTGCCTTGTCCCACCATGCGGTTATCTGTGTGGCGTGGGTTCCCAACAGGATGCGTTCGTATTCAGAAGGGCTGCAGGAACACATGATCTGATAGATATCCTCCTCACAGAGCTTGTCGAAATGCTCGGAGATCATCAGCTTCTCGTTGCCGAAGGAAAAATACTGCTCCAAGTCCGGGTCTGTCCCATTTGTCACGATAAAGTGTTCGTTGCTGATGGCAGCCGCCCGGTGCATTTGCTTCAGATTATGCAAAATTCTGCGCTTGTCGTCAGCGTCCAGTGGGTTCTTCGAGATCACTGCATCCTTGCTACGGACATAAGAGCCGTTGAAGGTCAGCCAGAGATCAAAATCAACGCCTTCAAAATGTGGGACGGAGAGGTAGCCTCTGCCTGTCGCCATGCACAGTAAGATCCCTTTTGCCTGCAACTGCTGTAAGGTCTGTACGGTTTGGAATGACGGCACCTTACTGCCCAACTTGAGCAAAGTTCCGTCTACATCAAAAAAAGCGATTTTTATCATACGGTTACCTCCAGCGAAAAACTATTTTCCAGAACGCCGGGGAGCAGGGTATAAACCGATCCTCCGATTCGTTTTTCAAACAGATTTTTTAGCTCAAGCGTTTTCTTCCATCGGTCTATCGTTGCCGGATGGACACCGTACCGAAGCGTTACATCTACAAAACGTTTTTCCAAAAGACAAAATCCGGTGGGCAGCGCCAAGGCATCGCATAGCTGTACCAAACGGTCGTAATCATCATAGACAGCGGTTTGAATGAATTTTTCCATAAAACGGAAATCTTCTTTTGAAACGTCAAAGGTTCCGATAGAAGTGTGGATATCCTGAATCATAAAAGCATGAGAAATACAGATCTGTCCAGCCTTTTTCCATCCTCGTTCCATACAGAAACGGTATCCGTCGATCAAATGACGTTCAGAACTTACCCCTGCATAACGCCCGATATCATGCAGCAGCCCAAAGCAGTATGCCTGATCTGCATCCATATTGTTGCATTTGGCTGCTATATTTTTACAGGCAAGGGCTACAAAACGGGAATGTCCGATCCAATTTCCGGGATTCTGCTGCCCTGCCCAAGCCAGAGCGGCTTCTGCTGTATTGCAATTCAGCTCCAAGGGGACCGTCCTTTCTCTCATAGCAAAACGCATCCGAAGATCAAAGGTTTTCAAATATGATATGCACTTACGGATCGTGCACTTCTGCTACTATCATTATAACGCCTACAGCCTAAAAATAATATCTTGATGCTGTCAGATGGTGTTGTTATTCTGCCGTTTGTATCGGTACTGACGTGGCGTGCAGCCGACAACCTCCCGAAAAACTTTTCCGAAATAGCTTGAATTTCCCATACCGCAAGCAGTCCCGACCTCTGTAATAGAAGCCTTGCTTTCCGCCAACATCTGGCAGGCGATCTGAATGCGGTATGCGGTCAGGTAAGCAATCGGGGTCGTATGAAGGTGTTCACGAAAAATGCGATAGCACTCTCGTTCACTTGTGTAGGCTGCTGCTGCCAACTCCTTGACTGAGAGGTTTTCCGGGTAGTGCTCATGGATATAAATCAACATCAGCTTTATTTTATCGTTGCCTCCGGCAGAGTTCCGATTGGAAGAGCTTACAGAATGCGATTGCTCCACAAGCATTAACCATAGCTCGGTCAGGATCTCTCGCAGTTTCAACTCATACCCGAATGTATCACAAGACAAACAAAAAGATTCTTTGAGTCGTTTCAGGATTTCTCGCCCTGCCGCATGATCCGGTAAAAGAGGAAGGATCTCAAGTTGTGGGTCGGATGTAATGGGCAGAATGTATTTTTGCTCGATTCGGCTTCCTCGTTCCCCTGCCAGCAGAGAAACATCGAAAATATGAAGAAGCTGCACGTTCTCTTCCGTCTGAGAAATCGCCCTTGTGGTGTGAAGTACGTTGGAATTGACAAAACCACCGCTTCCCGCCGGGAATACAAGTTTTCCACCTGGTGTGGTGTATTCAACGCAGCCGCTTTCCATGTAGAAAAGCTCTACCGCCTGATGCCAGTGCCATGGCACAGTGCTGCCGATGTAGCGATCCAACGTGGCTCTTGAGGCAGTATATGGAAAGTCCTTTGCAAGCTCCGGGATGCGCTCTTCTCTGCTGCCTGTATGGAATTCTATACAATGTACGTCTTTCATGTGGTGCACCACTTCATTCCAGTTTATTAAGCCGAGTATACCATACCCGCCAATGAAAGAACATCCCTGATATGACGACCAAGTTCGCACAAAGCGAACTTGATTCCGCAAAGCAAAAGGCAGGATACCACCGTCATGGTGATACCCTGCCTTTGCTCGTTTACTGTTCCGAGTAGTCCTTTCGCAGAACCTTCTGTAAACAAAAAACGTACCCGAACCCTTTTTCGTAAAGAATCGGGTTCGAGTACGAACTGTTTGGTGGACGGTACAGGACTCGAACCTGTGACCTCCTGCACGTCAAGCAGATGCTCTACCAGCTGAGCTAACCGTCCATATTCTGTTTTTGCCGAAATCAGCTTGATTATATTACCATACCTGCGCAAAAAAAGCAAGCCTTTTTTCAAAAATTGTAAAAGTTTTTTGAAACTGCCGGGCTTGGGCGGCTTTTGGACGCGGATGCGCACATTTTGGCGGCCGGAGCGACAGGTTTCCGGTTGCTCCCAACCTATGGGTGTGGTATAATAAACTGATTATAATAGGAAAGGTATCACAGAATGAGAGTTTTGGGCATCGACCCCGGCTACGCCATCGTGGGCTGGGGCGTGGTGGATTATGTGGGCAACCGGTTTGCGCCGGTGGATTTTGGTGCCGTATGCACCGATGCGGGCGTGCCCTTTGAGCGCCGCCTGGACGAGGTGTACACCGGCGTCCGGGAGGTCATCGAGCGGACGCAGCCGGAGGTGCTGGCCATCGAAAAGCTGTTCTATCAGCACAACCAGACCACCGTCATCGGCGTGGCCGAGGCCCGCGGGGTGATCCTGCTGGCGGCGGCGCAGGCGGGGCTGCCCATCTACGAGTACACCCCCATGCAGGTCAAGCAGGCAGTCACCGGGTACGGCAAGGCGGTCAAAAAGCAGGTGCAGGAGATGACCCGCATGCTGCTGAGCCTGCCGGCTGTGCCAAAGCCCGATGACACCGCCGACGCTTTGGCCATGGCCATTACGTTCTGCCATACCAACGGCAATCAGCTGAATCGTTTTACCCGCCGTGTGGCCGGGCCGATCTGAGGTGTGATCCATGATCTACTGTCTGACTGGAAAAATCGTAAAAAAAAGCATGAGTGCGGTGGTGCTCAGCTGCGGCGGCGTGGGCTACTATGCCCAGTGCCCGGCCAGTGTGGCGGGGGCGCTGCCCGGCGTGGGCAAGGAAGCCACCCTCTACACCGTGATGAGTGTGACCGAAAACGACGTGAGCCTGTACGGTTTTGCCACCGAGGAGCAGCAGGCCTGCTTTGAGATGCTCACCGCCGTGTCCGGCGTGGGCCCCAAGGTGGGGCTGGCCATCCTGAGCGTGATGGAGCCGCAGCGGGTGGCGCTGGCTATTTCGGCCGGGGATCACAAGGCGTTCAAGGCGGCCTCCGGCGTTGGCCCCAAGCTGGCCCAGCGCATCGTGCTGGAACTGAAGGACAAGGTGGCCAAAGGCTTTGTGGACGGCATCTCGCTGGAGGATGTGGCCGGTGCTGCGTCCGTGGAACCGGCCACCCAGAGCGCGTCGCAGGCCATTGCGGCGCTGGTATCGCTGGGCTACAGCCAGAGCGAAGCCGCGCTGGCCATTTCCAAGATCGACGCGACCTTGCCCGTGGAAGAGATCATCAAGCTGGCCTTGCGCGGCATGGCAGGCAGGAGGTAAACAATGCAGGACGAAACCGCGCTGTACGGCGCAAAAATGATGCAGCCCGGCATGACCGCTGCGGACAGCGAGGAAAACAACCTCCGCCCGCAGCATCTGGAGGACTACATCGGGCAGGAAAAAGTCAAGCAGAACCTGAAGATCTATCTGGAAGCCGCCAAGCGGCGCGGGGAGCCGGTGGACCACATCCTGCTCTATGGCCCGCCGGGCCTGGGCAAGACCACTCTGGCCGGGATCATCGCCAACGAGATGGGGGTGCAGATCCGCATCACCAGCGGCCCGGCCATCGAAAAGCCCGGCGACCTGGCCGCCCTGCTGACCAACCTGCAGGAGGGCGATGTGTTGTTCATCGACGAGATCCACCGCCTGTCCCGGCAGGTGGAAGAGGTGCTGTACCCGGCGCTGGAGGACTACGCGCTGGATATCATGATCGGTAAGGGCCCCAGCGCTCAGAGCATCCGCATCAACCTGCCGCGGTTCACCCTGGTGGGTGCCACCACCCGCGCGGGCCAGATCACCGGTCCTTTGCGGGACCGCTTCGGCGTGCTGCTCAAGCTGGAGCTGTACGGCCCGGACGAGCTGGCCCGCATCATCATGCGGTCGGCGGGCATCCTGGACCAGCCCATCACGCCGGAGGGTGCCTACGAGCTGGCCAAGTGCAGCCGGGGCACGCCCCGTGTGGCCAACCGCTTCCTCAAGCGCATCCGTGACTTTGCCACGGTGCTGGGGGACGGCGTCATTGACCGGGATGTGGCCCTGATGGGTCTCAAGCGCATGGACGTGGACGCTTTGGGTCTGGATGAGCTGGACCGCAGCGTGCTGCGTGCCATCATCGAGATGTACAACGGCGGCCCGGTGGGTCTGGAGACGCTGGCGGCGGCTCTGGGCGAAGAAGCCGTGACGCTGGAGGACCTGTGTGAGCCGTATCTGATGCAGATGGGCTTTTTGACCCGGACGCCCCGGGGCCGGTGCGTGACCCGCCTGGCCTACGAGCATCTGGGCATGAAAGCCCCGGAGTCCGGGGCACCGGAGGACAACGGCCAGCAAAGCCTGTTCTGATCCAACCATACGCAGGTGCCCGGCTCCGGGCACCGTGCTGTGATAAGTTCCCCGGAGGGGCGGGCAATGCGGAGGGGCACTGCCTGAAAGGGATTGCTTTTATCGAAAGTGAGGTATTTTTTATGGGTAAGTATTTTGGGACCGACGGTGTGCGCGGCGTGGCCGGTGCAGACCTGACCTGTGAACTGGCAATGAAGATCGGCCGCGGCGCGGCAGCGGTGCTCACCGGAAGCACCGGCCACCGCCCCCGCATCCTGATCGGCAAGGACACCCGCCAGTCCGGCGACATGCTGGAAGCTGCCCTGACCGCCGGTCTGTGCAGCGTGGGTGCGGACGTGGAGAGTCTGGGCGTGCTGCCCACCCCCGCCGTGGCCTATCTGGTGCGCAAGTACAACGCAGACGCCGGTGTGGTCATTTCGGCCTCCCACAACCCGATGGAGTTCAACGGCATCAAGATCTTTGCGGGCAGCGGCTACAAGCTGCCGGATGAGGTGGAAAACCAGATCGAGGCTTACATCGACAACGACTGTGCGGGCATCCAGCTGATGACCGGCGACGATGTGGGCCGCGTGTACCGCCGCGATGACGGCCTGCAGGACTATGTGGACCACCTGTACGAGTCCATCCACGGCGACCTGTCCGGCCTGAACATCTGCATCGACTGCGCCAACGGCGCTTCCGCCGTGGTGGCACAGAAGCTGTTCCCCCGGCTGGGCGCCAAGTGCACCTTCCTGGGCATCAGCCCGGACGGCGAGAACATCAACAAGGGCGTGGGCAGCACGCATCTGGACAATCTGGAAAAGGCCGTGGTGGCCGGCGGTTTTGACTGCGGCATCGCCTTTGACGGCGATGCCGACCGCTGCCTTGCCTGCGACGAGAAGGGCCGCGAGATGGACGGCGACAAGATCATTGCCCTGCTGGCCATGACCATGAAGGAGAAGGACCGTCTGGACGGTGACACGGCCGTTGTGACCGTGATGTCCAACCTGGGCTTCATCAAGTACATGGAGAGCCAGGGCATCCACACCGAAAAGACCGCTGTGGGCGACCGCTATGTGCTGGAGAACATGCGCGAGAACGGCTACGCCATCGGCGGTGAGCAGAGCGGCCATGTGATCCTGCTGCACCATGCCACCACCGGTGACGGCGAGCTGACCGCCGGCAAGCTGCTCAAGCTGCTGGCCGAGAGCGGCAAGAAGATGAGCGAGCTGAACGGCATCTATGAACAGTACCCCCAGGTGCTGGTGAATGTGACCGCCAATGCTGCCCAGAAGGCCGCCTACAAAGAGGACGAAGTGCTGGCCGGTTTCATTGAGAACGAGCAGCAGAAGCTGATGGGCATGGGCCGCGTACTGGTGCGCGTGTCCGGTACCGAGCCCAAGCTCCGCGTGATGGTGGAGGGCCAGGATCTGGAGGCCATCCATCGCTGCGCCGACCGCATTGTGGAAAAGATCAACAAACGAATTCTGAAGCAGTAAAAGGAGAACGCTATGCGCCCTGCAGATACCTGGAAAGACTACGAACTGCTGGATGCCACCGACGGCAACCGTCTGGAGCGCTGGGGTGAGACGATCCTCATCCGGCCGGACCCGCAGGTGGTGTGGAAAACACCGAAGCAAAGCCCGCTGTGGGCCAAGGCGGATGCCGTATACCACCGCTCCAATCAGGGCGGCGGCGAGTGGGAGTACAAGCGCCGCCTGCCCGAAAAGTGGAAGATCCACTGCGGCGAAGGGGACGACCGGCTCACCCTCATTGTGAGCCCCACCGGCTTCAAGCACACCGGTGTGTTCCCGGAGCAGGCCGTCAACTGGGCCTGGTACCAGCAGAAGATCCGCGCCGCCGGTCGCCCGGTGAAGGTGCTGAACCTGTTCGGCTACACCGGCGGTGCCACGCTGGCCTGTGCCGCTGCCGGGGCCACCGTCTGCCATGTGGACGCCTCCAAGGGCATCGTGGCCTGGGGCAAGGACAACGCTGTGGCCAGCGGCATGGCCGACCGGCCCATCCGCTGGCTGGTGGACGACTGTGCCAAGTTCGTGGCGCGGGAAAAGCGCCGCGGCAACACCTATGACGGCATCATCATGGACCCGCCCAGCTACGGCCGCGGCCCCGGCGGCGAGATCTGGAAGCTGGAGGACTGCATCTACGACCTGATCAGTCAGTGCGAAGAGGTGCTGAGCGACAAGCCCCTCTTCTTTGCGGTCAACAGCTACACCACCGGCCTGTCTCCGGCGGTCATGGAATATATGCTCAAGACCACGCTGGTGCCCCGCTTTGGCGGCAAGACCAGCTGCGACGAGATCGGTCTGCCGGTGTCCGCCACCGGCGGCGTGGTGCCCTGCGGTGCCACGGCCATCTGGGAAGAATAAGAGAAAGAACCCTCTCAGTCAAACCCTTCGGGTCTGCCAGCTCTCCCAAAGGGAGAGCCTCTGGCGAGAAGGGCAGCTTTCCGGTTTTGCCAAGGGCTCTCCCCTTGGGAGAGCTGGTGCGTCAGCACCTGAGAGGGCGAGGCCGCTGAAAATAAACAAGCAGTCAATTTCAACAGGATGGGGTACAGCCCCTTTCGGAGGGGCGCACCACCAGAAAGAGAAAACAAATGAGTGAAACGATTTTAACAACAGAAAACTTAAAGTTCCGCTATGACAACGAACAGCCTGTTTATGCGCTGGACGGCGTATCGACAAGCGTGAAGCGCGGCGAGTTCGTGGCCGTGCTGGGTGCCAACGGCTGCGGCAAATCCACGCTGGCTAAGCACTTCAACGCCATCTTGCTGCCGGAAAGCGGCAAGGTCTATGTGGAAGGCATGGACACCAGCGACGACAGCAAGCTCTACGACATCCGCCAGACCGTGGGCATGGTGTTCCAGAACCCGGACAACCAGATCGTGGCCACCGTGGTGGAAGAGGATGTGGCCTTTGCGCTGGAGAATCTGGGCGTGCCGCCGGACGAGATGCGCCGCCGAGTGGATGAGTCCATGAAGATGGCCGGCATCTACGAGTACCGGGAGCGGGCACCCCACAACCTGTCCGGCGGCCAGAAGCAGCGCGTGGCCATTGCAGGCGTGGTGGCCATGCGGCCGGACTGCCTGATTTTGGATGAAGCCACCGCCATGCTGGACCCCCGGGGCCGGGAACAGGTGATGCAGACCATCCACCACCTGAACAAGAACATGGGCATCACCGTGGTGTCCATCACCCACTACATGGAAGAGGCCGCGCAGGCCGACCGTGTGCTGGTGATGAGCAAGGGCCATGTGGTGATGGAGGGCACCCCGAAAGAGGTGTTCAGCCAGACCGAGAAGGTGCGCGCGCTGCATCTGGATGTGCCGCAGGCCGCAGAGCTGCGGGACGAGCTGGTGAAGGCCGGCATCCCGATGCCGGAGGGCATCATCGACACCGGCGCCTGCGCACAGGCGCTGTATGAGCTGCTGCAGTAAAGGGGGACAGACGAAATGGCAGATATCATCAAAGTAGAACATCTGAGCTACGTCTACAACCCCGGCATGCCCAATGCGGTCACCGCGCTGGATGACGTGAGCTTTACGGTGGAAGAGGGCGACTTTGTGGGCATCATCGGGGCTACCGGCTCCGGCAAGAGCACTCTCATCACCCATATGAACGGCCTGAACAAGCCCACCAGCGGTAAGATCTACATCGACGGCCGCGACCTGTGGGCCGACCCGGAAAAGATCCGGGACTTCCGCTTCCTCACCGGTCTGGTATTCCAGTACCCGGAATACCAGCTGTTTGAGGAGACTTGCTATAAGGACATCGCCTTTGGCCCGAAGAACATGGGCCTGGACGAGGCGGAGATCGACCGCCGCGTGCACGAGGCCGCAGACTTTGTGGGTCTGGACCCGGCGTTGCTGGAGCGCAGCCCCTTTGAGCTGTCCGGCGGCCAGAAGCGCCGGGTGGCGGTGGCAGGCGTCATGGCCATGCGGCCCCGCATCCTGGTGCTGGACGAGCCCGCCGCCGGTCTGGACCCGGAGGGCCGGGACGACATCCTCTCGGAAGTGAAGGAGTACCACAAAAAGACCGGCACCACCGTGCTGCTGGTGTCCCACAGCATGGAAGACATTGCCAAGTACGCCAACCGGGTGCTGGTGATGAGCAACAAGAAGATCGCCATGTACGACACGGTGGAAAAGGTCTTTGCCCGGGCTCCGGAGCTGCTGGGGCTGGGCCTGAGCGTGCCGCAGGTGACCAAGATCTTCCTCAAGCTGCGGGAAATGGGCGTGGATGTGCCTGCCGACGTGTACACCATCCCCTATGCGGTCAAGATGATCCTGGAGGCCAAGCGCCGCCGGGATGCCGGCGAGAGCCTTGTGCTGCCCCGCGCAGACAAGCAGGAAGGGGGCGCTGACAAATGCTGAGAGATATCACCATCGGCCAGCACTTCCCGGGCACGAGCCTTGTGCACCGGTTCGACCCGCGCATGAAGCTGGTGCTGACCATCGTTTACATCGTGCTGCTGTTTGCGGCATCCAACCCGCTGGGGCTGACCCTTTCCATCCTGTTCCTTGCGCTGATGTACAAGGTGGCGCAGATCCCCTTCAAGATGATCCTCAAGAGCCTGAAGCCCATTCTGCCCATCGTGGTGTTCACGGCGGTGCTCAACCTGTTCTTTGTGTCGGGCGAGGGCGACCCGCTGGTAAAGCTGGGCTTTCTGACCATTTACGCCGAGGGCGTGCGCTACGCGGTGCTCATGGCCGTGCGTGTCATGGCACTGATCGCGGGCACCAGCCTGCTCACCTACACCACCAGCCCCATCGTGCTGACAGATGCCATTGAGCAGCTGCTCAAGCCTTTGGGCAGGCTGCACTTCCCGGTGCACGAGCTGGCCATGATGATGAGCATCGCCCTGCGGTTCATCCCCACCCTGATCGAGGAGACCGACAAGATCATGAACGCCCAGAAGGCCCGGGGTGCCCAGCTGGACACCGGCAAGATGCTGGACCGGGTCAAGGCGCTGGTGCCGGTGCTCATCCCGCTGTTCATCTCGGCCTTCCGCCGTGCCGACGAGCTGGCCATGGCCATGGAGTGCCGCTGCTACCGCGGCGGCGACGGCCGCACCCGGCTCAAGGTGCTGCGCTGCACGAAGCAGGACTACATCGACCTGGCGTTCTGCATCGTCTGCTTTGCGGTGATCCTGTCGTCCCGGTGGGTGTTCCCGAATTTTTAAAGGAGCATGACGCTCCGCTGGGCCAGAGGACAAGAGGGGCGTTTCGACGCGCCCCTCTCATCCTCTGGACTCCACTTACCCCTGACGAGAAAGGGGCTACCCGCCCCTTTCAGACCCCAAAGCTGAAGTCAGAACGCAAAAAGCTGGCGCTGCGCCAGTCGGCGCTGTCGCCGGACGCTTTTTGCGTTCTTCCGATTTAAAACCTTGAAACGGGAAAGCAGCGTTTATCCATGAACTTTTTACTGACCCTTGCCTACGATGGCACGAATTACTGCGGGTTTCAGGTGCAGCCCAACGGGCGCAGCGTAGCGGCCGTGTTTCAGGATGCGCTGGAAGCCGTGCTGGGTGCCCGGCCGGACATCAAGGGCTGCAGCCGCACGGATGCCGGGGTGCACGCGCTGGGCTTTCGGCTCAACTTCCACGCCGACACCCGCATCCCGCCGGAAAAGCTGCCGCTGGCGCTGAACCAGCACCTGCCGCCGGACATCCGGGTGCTGGCGGCGCGGGTGGTGCCGGAGGACTTCCACGCCCGGTACGCCGCCCACACCAAGACCTATCTGTACCGCATCCACAACCACCCCATCGACTCGCCCTTTGACGCGGCCTACTACACCCGGATGCCGAAGCATCTGGACGAAGTGCGGATGCAGGCGGCGGCGCAGCAGTTCGTGGGCACCCACGATTTTCTGGCCCTGTGCGCGGCGGGGTCGTCCGCCGCAGCCCATGGCGACACGGTGCGCACCATCACCGACTGCCATGTCACCCGGCGGGGCGACGAGATCGACATTGAGGTGACGGCGGACGGCTACCTGTACAACATGGTGCGCATTCTGGCGGGCACCTTGTGCGAAGTGGGCGCGGGCCGGATGCAGCCGGAACAGATCCCGGGCATCCTGGTCGGCTGCGACCGCAGCCAGGCGGGGCCGACCCTGCCGGCAAAGGGGCTGTTCCTGAAATGTGTGGAATACCCGGATATGAAGGAGAACCATTCATGAGAAAGATTCATCGCGGCAGTTCCCCGGCAGAGGGCGAGCCGCTCTCGGCCGGACGGGTCGAGTATCTGGAAGCAGCGCGTCAGCGGGCACGCAGCCGTCGGCTGCGCCGCGGGGCCATCATCGTGGCGGTGCTCACGGTGCTGGTCCTGTTTGCCACCGGCGCGGTGGGCACCTCCATTGCCCGTGCCAAGGATCTGGTGGACAGTGTGCACATCACCCTGACCCCGAACACAGGCTGGCCGCAGCAGACCGGCATCACCGAGCCCACGGCGGTGGCAAAGCTGTCCGGCGGCTTTGCGGAGATGGACACGGACACCTGTGTGGTGTACAGCTTTGGCGGTGCAAAGCTCAACAGCGTCCAGAGCGGCTATGCCCGCCCGGCGCTGGCAGCCGGGAAAAGCCGCTTTGTGCTGTACAACCGCTCCGGCAATGAGCTGCGGGTGGAAAGCCGCACCCAGAACCTTTATACCAAAACCATGGACAGCACCATCTCGCTGTGCGCCGTGGCAGATGCCGGACAGGTAGCTGTTGTGACCGACAGCACCGACAGCGTGGCAAAGCTGACCGTGTACTCGTCCGCCATGGAACAGGTACTGAGCTGGAACCTGACCAGCGCCGAGGGCACCCCGCTGCGCATGGCCTTTTCACCGGACAGCCGCCGCATTGCGGTGGAATTATGTTTCTACCAAAACAAACAAATCCACGCCACTCTCGTACGGTCAGCTGACCACGAACCTCTATGTGCTGGCCCTTGCGCAGGGCGACCCGGTACAGCTGGGCACCGCCACCAGCGTGCCCCAGTGGCTGGGCTGGCTGAGCGGGGACAGCGTGCTGGCCCTTTATGAGGACCGGGCGGTGCTGTACGGTGCCAACGGCGGCGAGAAGGCCAGCTATGACTTCGGCGGCAGTACCCTTGTGGATGTGGACACCGAAAACGGCGGCGTGGCCCTGCTGCTGAGCGGCGGCCAGACCTGCACCGCCGTGCTGCTGGACAACAGCCTGGGCGTGCAGTACAGCGGCAATGTGCCGGCGGCCAGCCACATCCTCCGCGCAGCCGATGGCTTCTATTTGCTCACCGACAGCACGGTGGAATGCTTCAACAAGGCGGGGGAGTTCCAGTGGACCCAGCCGATGGATGCAAAGCCCCAGGCGGGTGTGCTCAACGGTCGGCAGCTGCTGGTGTTCAGCGGCAATACGGTGCAGCAGGTCACGGCACCGGAGCCGGACAGCTCCAGTGCGTCCTGAGACGCCTCTTTATCGCAGCGGCATGAGCCGAGTGCTAAAAAATAACAGGGAAAACAAGGTATGTTCAAGAATCCGTCATTTCTTTTTGATATCCTATGTACGGCGGCGTGGATCGCCCTGACCGTGCGGTATGCACGCAAGGGCTTTCTGGCCTCCATGGTCCAGCTGCTGGGCAACGGGCTCAGCCTGTTGGGGGCCCATCAGCTTTCGTCCGCCTGTGCGGGCTGGGTATTCGAGCACCTGCTGGCCGGTGGTTTCCGCACCCAGATCGCGGCCAGCCTGGCCGCAGGCGGCGTGGTGGACCTGACCGGCATTGCCGACAAGTACGCGGGGTTTCTGCCCCAGAGCTTCCGGGCGTCCATCGTGGCAGCCTGTGAGCGCTCCATCGGAGCGGTGCTGTCCGACAACGCCGTGGTGCTGGCCGATGCCATCGTGGAAAAGGTGCTGCAGCCGCTGCTGACCCCGGTGATCATGCTGGTGCTGTTCTTTGTGTTCTACGCGCTGCTGCGGCTGCTGGTGAGCATGCTGGTCACGGTGCTGGGCCTTGTGAACAAGCTGCCGGTAGTCGGCACGGTGAACCGGGGCCTTGGCTGGCTGGTGGGCGGCGGCACCGCGCTGATGGACATCTATCTGGTGCTGTGTGTCGTGTGGGGCCTTGTGGTGATCACCGGCGGCAGCCTGAGTGTGCTGAATGACACCGTGATGAGCGGCAGTCTTTACTATAAAGTGTTTAATCTGTTCAACCCGTTCCTGTAACAGAGAACGGGGAGAGAACAGCAAGGAGGAACTATGGTCTGTATTCGATGCCAGAAACGTCCGGCCATCATTTTCATCCAGCGGATGGTGGATGGCCAGATGAAGCAGGAGGGCTACTGCCTGCATTGTGCGCGGGAGCTGCACATCAAACCGGTGGACGATCTGATGAAGCAGTTCGGCATGTCGGATCAGGATCTGGACAACATGGAAAACCGGATGGAGAGCATGATGGAAGAGCTGGGCGATTCCAACCCTCTCTCCATGATGATGAACATGACCCAGGGCGGCGAGGATGCCCCCGACGAGGACGAAGATCTGATCCCCGGCAGCAATGCCACCTTCCCGCTGGGCTTTACCAGCAGTGAAAAACAGGACGGCGACAAAAAGGGCTCCGACCGCAAGAACGGCAAAAAGCCCCCCAAGCGCAAATTCCTGGATACCTATTGTGAGAACCTGACCCGCAAGGCGCGGGAAGGCAAGCTGGATGATATCATCGGCCGTGACCGCGAGATCTACCGCACCATCCAGATCCTGAGCCGCCGCCAGAAGAACAACCCCTGCCTCATCGGC
>ERZ791837.1078-NODE-1078-length-18847-cov-2.949127_pt1 | contig 18847 bp, 14 predicted proteins | sample MGYA00510292_ERZ791837 | MGnify/ENA primary metagenome ERZ791837 (study PRJEB30046, sample SAMN00715259) | human gut metagenome | study: EMG produced TPA metagenomics assembly of the A metagenome-wide association study of gut microbiota in type 2...
AATCACTGCGTTACTGGCTCCAAGCAACTGGATTAACAGTAGAACCCAATTCAGGAAAGCGAAAACAATCTCTTACATCGATTGGCGAAATCATATATAACAACGATCCTTATTTTGAAGAAACGGGCTCTCTTTGGCTTGTTCACTATGGGCTCGCTACAAATTTTGAAGATGCCACTTCATGGTATCTTTTCTTTAATGAGTTCCAAATGCAGGAGTTTTCGGAAGACGATTTTTATAAATCACTTAGAAAGTTCATTACTATGCAGGACAGTGAAACCATGCCTAGTTCTAGAGCAATCAGTGATGATTTTAAATGTATTATTAACACCTATTATCCGGGTAAAAGGAACTCTAGTGATGATATTGATCCAGAGAATAATATCGAATGTCCATTGACTGAACTCGGACTAATCAGTTATGTTACAACAACACAAGGAAATCGTATTTATAGGAAATGCACACCCAAAAACGAGAATATTCCTGATTTAATCGCTTTATATGCGATTCTCAAGCAAATTGGTGAGCAGAAGGAAGTAAAGATCTCAGTCCTTCAAAATTCAACTAACAGTATTGGGAAAATCTTTTTGCTCGACACGCTTAGTCTGCTGCACACCCTTTATCAGCTTGAGGGTGCTGGATACATCAAGGTAGTGCGTACTGCCGGACTTGATGTAATTCGGATCTTGACTGATTTGACCCCAGAGGAATGTGTAAAACAATACTATAGTGAATTAAACGGAAACCAGAGGTAAAAGTATGCTGAAAGATATAATAAGTATAGCGTCAGGATTTCAATCATCTGTTAATATTGAATATGACTTTAATGATGAATCCAAGATCTCTGGATTTATTCCAACATCGTCAGCTTTGAGTGTGATCAACAGCATACTTGAAAATACAGATAATGGATGCATTGAACGAGCAAAAATATTGACCGGAGCATATGGAAGAGGCAAGTCACACATTGTGTTAGTTGCTCTTGCTGTACTCTACAACAAAGACGCGGATAAATTCAAAAAGCTTATCAAAAGGATTCGTAAACTCGACGCCGAGAGTGCTCAGAGAATCGAAAACTACATATCCAGTAAAAAAAGGCTACTGCCTGTTATCATCAACGGAAACAGCGGCAATCTCTCACACTCGTTTTTACAGGCATTACAGCAGGCACTGCATAATTATGAGTTAGATGATATCATGCCCGAGACCCATTTCTCGGCAGCCGTTGAAACGATTGAACGTTGGAGAACAGATTATCCTGATACTTTTCAGAGATTTTCCTCGATGCTAAACCTAGAAGTGGATCAATTTATCCGGAAATTGACCACAAATGATGAAGAAGCGTATCAGACATTCGCAGAGATGCATCCGCAACTAACAGCCGGAAGTATTTTTAATCCGTTTGTGAATGCAAATGTAGTTGATGTATTTGACAAGGTCAATACCGCTCTGAAGGCAAAGGGTTACAGCGGTATGTATGTCGTCTATGATGAATTTGGCAAGTATCTGGAGACAAGTATCTCCAGGACAACAGAAAGTGAAATGAAGCTGCTTCAAGATTTTGCAGAAAAATGCGACCGTGAATCAAGCCAGCAGTTGCATTTAATGCTCATTTGCCATAAGGATATTGCTAACTATATCGATGATGGTTTACCGAAAGACAAGGTCGATGGATGGCGCGGAATCTCTGGCCGTTTCGAGCATCTTGTACTGAGCAATAATTTTCATCAGATGTATGAGATTATTTCTTCTACGATAAACAAGAAAAAAGGATGGTCAGATTTTCAAAAGCAACACTCTGCGGTATTTACGGAGCTACTTCAGACAGCAGCGCAGGATAATTACCTTTCGGGCAAAGATGCTCTTGTAGTTAACGAATGCTATCCGCTTCATCCTATAACAACATTCTTACTTCCGCGTTTATCGGAGCGAATTGCCCAAAATGAAAGAACACTCTTTACTTTTCTCACATCTAATCAGAAGAATACACTAAAAGAGTTTGTATTGGGAGCTGAAGATGATTTTCCAATTGTTACTCCTGATCGGTTGTTTGATTACTTTGAGTTAGAGCTCAGAAAAGAACTCAAATCTTCTGAGTTGCACAAGATATACATCCTTGCTGCCCGTTTATTGAATCAGGTCAATGAAGATAGTCTGGATGCAAGAATTATCAAAACGATTGCGATCATTTATTGTGTTCAGCAGTTTGAGCGAATAGCTCCAACCATTGAAACGATTTGCAATATCTACTGCGTTTCATATGATCGAAAAGAAATCACTCAGAAAATAGATGAGTTGATCAACCAGAAGTATATTGTATATAGAAAGAACAGCACGAACTTCTTATGCTTGAAGGAATCCAGTGGAACTGATATCAATTATGTTCTTGATAATAAGGTATCTCAACTCCATGAGTCTTTTGATTTTGAGTCAGCACTGAATATCTGTGCAGGTAACAGTTTTCTCTATCCTGTCAAGCATAATGAAGAAAAGTGTATCACACGTTATTTTGAATTTAAATTCATTAGATATCAGAACTTGCGAAAAAACATGCTTCCTGAAACAAAAACAGGAGCAAGTGGATGTGTTTATGCAGTTATTTTTGAATCGGAAAATGATCTCAGGAAGGCATTAAAAGAAGCAAAATTCCAAATTTCCGATAATCGGAGCATTGTAATCGTTCCGACTGCATATAGCACCATCCGAGATGCGGTCTATCGTTATTTGGCAGCGAAAGAGCTGCGTGACAACTGTGGATATGAGGATTCTGTTCTACGTAGTGAGTTCGATATGATAATAGATGACCTCGAAACGGTTATCTTCCAATATATCGCTCAGTATACAAAACCTGAACTTGGTCATGCAATTTATTATTATGGCTCAAACGAATACCATATCACTAGAAAATCAAAGTTGACAGAGTTACTGTCCGATATATGTGACCAGGTGTATCCGCATACACCAATCGTAAACAATGAAAGTATCAACAAAGATAAACTTCCGGGCGTAGCGATAACAAATCGCTCTAAACTGACAACTGCTATTTTGGAGAACGATGAGATACAGCCAAATCTCGGATTGACCGGAACCGGTCAGGATGTCTCTTTCATGCGAAGCACTTTGATTCAAACTGGGGTGTTGCAACAAGATCAGAAAACAGCTTCATTTTCTGCAGAAAACGCAGAAGAAAGTATTCGCTATGTACTTGAGGTGATTCGTACTTTCTTCCAATCAACAGCTATCGAAGGAGAACGCTCTCTGGGAGATCTCTATACTCAGCTTGTAGATCATCAGCATGGCATCGGAATGAAGAAAGGTGCCGTACCTGTCTATATTGCAGTTGTTCTCCATGAGATGAAAAAAGACTTGATTATAAAGTCTAGCGGAGTAGAGGTGAAAATCAACTCCGACACTTTAAACAGCATCAATGAAAAGCCGGATATCTTCTCTGTCCTTATGGAAGACTGGGATCAGGATAAAAAAGACTATTTATCTGCTTTAGATGAGCTATTTATGGATCATATCATTGAAAAAGAACGTGCCCTGAATAGCTTCTCTTATATCGTGAGTGCTATGGATCGGTGGTATCTTGCTCTTCCTAAGTGCGCAAGAGAAATGCAGAGGAGATACGCTAATGATAAATCTATCTCAAAAAAGCATAAGGCATTCTTCCATCTGCTGAAAGCCGTCAAAAGCAATGCAAGAGACTATTTGATTATTCAACTTCCCAATGCTTTTGAAGAAACGCTTGCAAGTGAAACTGTTTCTGATCAGATTAAAAGCTGTAAGCAAGAACTTGATCAGGCGAAGGATGAGCTGATTAAGCGCGTAATTAAAGAAATCAGCAGTATTTTTGGAGCTACCGCAGGGATGTCTTTGAAGAACCTTCTTACTGAATGGTATGAGAGCTTATCAAAGAATACTACGCAGAATCTCTTTGCTAACAATGAAAATGCCGTATTAAAACTTATTTCAACAGTAACAAACGATGAGCACATGTTTGCAGAGAGGATAGCAAAAGCTGTTACTGGACTGAGAATAGATGATTGGAACAATTCTATTCTCGAACAGTTCGTAACCTCCTTGCAGCAGTTTAAAAACACGGTTGAAGACTTTGATTCGACTGCCGATCAGCGTCAAGACGTAAAAGGAAAGCAGTATAAGATTGTTACTGTTAACGAAAATGGTGAAGAAGAAATCAAGAGCTTTGATCGTGTAGAGTACAGCAGAAGAGCTGAATTGCTTTACAGAGACATTACTGGTGCTATTTCGGATATGGGACAGTCTATTTCCGAGCAAGAAAAAAGACAGGTTCTATTTGAAATTTTAGAGAGCCTGTGCTAATGTGAGGGATTATTGTGCAGGAACACATCGCTTATTTTGACAATGCAGCAACTTCATTTCCAAAGCCGGAAGCAGTCTATCTGGCTATGGATGATTGTGCTCGTAACTATGGTGTAAGTATGGGGCGTGGACAGCATTTGTTGTCCGCTAGAGCCTCTTATGTTGCTGATGAAACAAGAGAATTACTATTGAAGCTTTTTCACTGCTCAAATAAGAAAGTTGTATTTACCAATACAGCAACAGAAGCTCTAAATATAATCCTAACTTCACATATTATTCCAGATGGCGGTACTGTATATATTTCTCCATTTGAACATAATGCGGTTACTAGAACATTGCATCATCTATCTAAAGAGAAGAATATTAAGGTTATTCAGTTATTTGTCAATCGAGATACCCTAAGATATGACCTGAAAGAAATCCAAATGCAATTTCAGGAAGAACCGCCACAATGTGTTATCATAAGTCATGCAAGCAATGTTACAGGGACTGTAGCGCCGATTCAAGATATTTTCTCGCTTGCTAAACATTTTAGCGCAGTTACTGTGGCAGATATGTGTCAAACGGCAGGGCTGATTGATACGGATATCAGCAGTTCCAATTTTGACTATGTAGTATTCGCTGGTCACAAAACGCTCTATGGTCCACTCGGTATTTCAGGTTTTATCTGTCAGTATCCTGAGCAGCTCCCTCCCTTGATTTATGGGGGAACAGGAATTGAATCTGCTAATCAGGAAATGCCAGTTTCTTCGCCCGAGCGCTTTGAAGCAGGAAGCCATAGCTCCATAGCAATCGCCGGCCTCAATGCTTCTGTAAAATGGCTTCTTGAAACAGGAATTTCAAATATCTACGACCGGGAGCAAGATAATAAAAGGCGCTTAATAGAGCTTCTAACTCAGTACGATAATATTCGTATAATTCGTGCTGAAAAGCAGATAGGCTTAGTTTCTTGCTTATTTGATCAGTATAGCAGTGACGAGATAGGGCAAGTTCTGAATGAACAAGGCGTTGCGTTTCGTTCAGGACTGCATTGTGCACCTTACGCTCATAAGTTCATCGGTACATTTCCAGCCGGTACAGTAAGATTTAGTGTTAGTTATTTTAATAGTGATGATGATTTTGATATGCTAACTCGGGCATTGGATTATATAGAGGAAAACAGTTAGGCGGGTGAGAATATGCCGTTAAGAGATTTAAAAATTGAAATTGAATATCGCTCGTTGAAACAGGACATAGCAAGGGAGTTTATTGTTCCTTCTTTATGCGAAAGTAAGCAATACGACCGTGCTGTCGGCTTCTTCTCATCAACAGTTCTTGCTAGCATCTCATATGGTGTTGAGAGTTTAGCCAAAAACGGTGGAAGCATACGTCTTGTTGCATCTCCAATTTTAAGTGAAGAAGATTTTGAAGCAATAAAAGAGGGGTACAAACGACGTGAGGAATGCATCAAAGATGCTGTTATCTCCAAAATGCAAAGTCCAAAGAACGCATTTGAATTTGAGCGGTTAAACTTACTCGCTAATATGATTGCAGACGGCATATTGAGTATGAAGATAGCTATATGCGAAAATGTCGGTAGTCTTGGATTGTATCATGAAAAGCTCGGAATAATCAGTGACGATTTAGGAGATATGGTTGCTTTTTCCGGCTCAATGAATGAAACAAATGTTGCACTTAATCTGAACTATGAAACAATAGATGTATTTCGTTCATGGACGAATGAATATGAGAAAGAACGTGCCAAAGCAAAGAAAAATGCTTTCCTAGCAATTTGGAATAATAACGAATCAGGTATAGACATTATTGAATTTCCAGAATTATCCGATGAATTTATTAAGAAATACCTGCGTGAAAAGATAGACTATAATTCATTTGAAACGCGTTTCCCTCCGATGCTTTCAGATGTTCGTAAAAGAAAGGTTATGCCTAACCTTCCGTGTCGTCCCATCGATCTTTTACTGTATGACTATCAAGAAGAAGCCATTATGAAATGGGCTAAGAACTCCTACAACGGCATATTTGATATGGCAACAGGTACAGGTAAAACGCTAACTGGGCTTGGTGCAATTACAAGACTATCAGATGATCTGAATGGCAAACTAGCAGTTATAATCGTATGCCCATATCAACATCTTGTCGAACAATGGGTGGAGGATATTGAGAAATTCAATATCAAGCCAATCATAGGTTATAGTCAATCTCCTCAAAAAAATTGGCTGAGAGCATTGGAAAATGCGATTCGCAACCAAAAGATTCATGCTAAGGAAAAAGAGTTTTTCTGTTTTATATGCACTAATGCCACATACGCTCTTGAAAAGACACAGAATGTATTAAACCGTATTTACGGAAATTGCCTTCTGGTTGTTGATGAAGCACACAACTTCGGCGCAGCGTATCTAAGTAGACTGTTAAATCCAAATTTTAAATATCGTCTTGCATTGTCGGCCACCTTGGAACGTCATGGAGATAGTGAAGGAACAAGAAAACTGTATGAGTATTTCGGAGAAAAATGTATCAGCTATGATCTAGAGCGCGCAATCAACGAAGGAAAACTGACACGTTACAAGTATTATCCTATCATTGTGTCATTGACCTTAAATGAATTGGAGAATTATATCTCATTAACAAAGGCTTTGGGAAAATGCCTTGAAAAAACCAAGAGCGGAAAAACAAGGTTGACAGCCAAGGGCAAGATTCTGGCGATGAAACGTGCAAGAATTGTCGCAGGTGCTGAAAACAAGATTGAGACACTACGACAGCATATTGCCGGATATATCGATAAGTATCATATCTTAGTTTATTGTGGTGCAACATCTTTACATGACTACACAAAGGAAAATAGTGATATCGCAGAGGAAGATGTTCGTCAGATAGAAGCGGTTACAGATATGCTCGGCAATGGTTTGGGCATGAAAGTTGCAAGATTCACCTCATCAGAAGATATGGAACAGCGTGAGGTCTTGAAACAGGAATTTGTGAGCGGTGACAACCTTCAGGCATTAGTAGCAATCAAGTGTCTCGATGAAGGTGTTAATATACCAAGTATTACTACAGCATTTATTTTGGCCAGTACGACTAATCCAAAAGAATATATACAGCGCAGAGGGCGTGTGTTAAGGCTAGCACCCGGAAAAAAGTATGCGGAGATATTTGACTTTATAACGCTGCCAACATATTTGGGATCTGCGTACTACCTGTCTGATGAGGAACGTAATAACTCTCTTGCTATGGTGAAAAACGAGATTGCTAGAGCACATGAATTTGCAAGACTAGCAGACAATTATTTAGAGAGTACCAAAGTGCTTGACGAGATACGTGAAGAATATGACTTGCCGGAAGACTTCGGCTATGACGAGGAGTTTGATTACGATGAATGAGCAAATAATAAATGAGGAAACGTTGAATCTTATTGCCTATAAGGTATTAGTGGCAGAAAAGAGTAATCTTCAAACAGGTGAACGAAACGATTCGGAAATGGCAGACAGGATCATTGAGATCATCAAGGAGGAAACAGAATGTTATTCAAACAGATAACCTTACAGAATTTTCGCCAGTTCAAAGACAAGGTCACGATTACTTTCTCAACGGATTCTCTGAAAAACGTCACCATTATCATGGGGGAAAACGGAACAGGTAAAACATCACTTGAGCAAGCGTTCACATGGTGCCTTTACAATAAAACCGCCTTTAAGGACGAGGATATTTTCTCGAAGGCGAGTAAACCGGAAATGCAAATTGGCCAGAAAAAGGATACCTTTGTAGAATTGGTTTTTACACACGGAAGTGTAGAATACACACTTCGTCGTACAATGACCTATCAAATGCAGTCAGATGGTAAAACTGTTAAGGCGAAGAGTGGAGAATGCAAACTTACTTATCTTGAATCAGACGGGCAAACCAAGACCATTATTCATGATGGAATGATCAAGAGGAAAATTGATGGTATTCTTCCCGAAGACCTGTCTAAATATTTCCTTTTTGATGGTGAACGTGTTGAGCGTATTGGAGATGAGATTCAATCGGGAAAGAGCGATGAATTTGCCGCTGCTGTTCGCAGAATACTCGGCTTAGATACTTATGTTAATGCATTGAGACATCTCGATCACGATCCCAAAAGCGGAAATACTAAGAAAAATAGGTACACTGTCTATGCAAAGCTGACGAGTGATTTCAGTGATGTTGGAAATAATAAACTTAAAGAAATCAACAGTGAGATTGAAGAATTTGAGCGGCAACTGGCAGAATGCCAATCTCGCATTACAGAGTTAGAAAGAGATAAGCCAAAATATTCGGAAGAACGTGACTCTCTGATTGCACAGATCGAACGTAATAAAAACAGCGAATCGCTCATGCAACAGAAAAAGAAACTCGAAGAAGAACGTGACAGGCTGACATCTAAAATTGACAGTACTACTGCAACCGTTTTTAGCTATTTCAGTAAGAATTATCTTAATTTCTTTATACAGCGGTTGACTGCTGACGCTGTAAGTATGCTAGCATCATCAGATTATTCTGAGAAGACTGTGCCGTTTATTAACGATAAAACAATAGCTTTCTTACTTAAGCACAGAAGATGTCTGTGTGGAGCAGAAATAGCGGAAAACTCCGAAGCAGAGCAGGAACTCAAAATGCTGCTTGATTACATTCCGCCAAAATCAGTCGGCAATATGGTTGACAGTTATATAACTGAAAGTCGTACCCGTATCAATAATGCACAGGACCTATATGAGTATGTGTGCAGCCAGCTCCGTGAAATAGACGAGTCCAGAGATCGGATGGAAGAAATCTCAGACGAAATAGAAAACCTTGAGATGCAGCTTGATCAAATGCAGGATATTGAGGCTCTGAGAAAGAAACTTCATTCTTTAGAGAATGCTATTCAGAAGAATGAGAATGAACTGACAGCATTAAAAATCAAAGAAAGCGAATTATCCAAGGAAATTAGCGATAGAGAGACAGAACGTGACAGAATTGCTGCTTTAAGTGAAAATAATCGTAAAATCCTGCTTTATAAGAGTTATGCCGATGCACTGTATGAGTTGCTCAAAAAAGAATATGATGTTCAGGAGCAAGAAGTACGTTCCTATCTCCAAAATATAATAAACGAGTTGTTCTATAAAATCTATTCTGCGGATCTAACACTTGAAATTGATGAAAAGTATAATATTACAACTCGTGTAAATGATGTCGAAAACCTGACTGATTCAGTTGAAACTTCAACAGCTCAAAGTATTTCCGTAGTTTTTGCATTTATTGTCGGAGTGATCCAGACAGCTAAGGATTTTGAAAAGGACAAAGACGATGATAAAAAGAAGATGTCTTCCGAAGCTTACCCTCTTGTTATGGATGCTCCGCTGTCATCGTTTGACAAAAAACGTATCCAAACCGTTTGTGAGACAATTCCGGAGATTTGCGAGCAGGTAATCATCTTTATCAAGGATACAGATGGTGAAATCGCTCATAAGCACATGTTTGACAAAACAGGCAGTGCTTATACTTTCATAAAGAAGACTTCGGTTGAGACTGAAATTAAGGAGGGACTAAATGTTTGATTCTGAATTCAGATTTCAAGGCAGCCATGCCGAGAAAGCGATTAAATTATCAGAGCCGTATAATGATAGTGGTGATAGGATTCTTCCACGTACCGTCGATCTGCTTATGTTAGCTCCAATAGTCGGTTTCCTTTATCAAAGAAGGCCTGCGATAGATAAGCAAAATGACAAAGAACGTAAAGTTTTTGTTGGACAGCTCGTAAACAATAAGCCGGACATTATGTATGTGTTCAGCACTATCATGCTTCTTGATGAAGCGTATGAACCTGATGTGCAGAAACGTGTTGAAAAGGCCTTTGCAGGTCAAAACACCAAAGAGGACGAAGAACGGTTTAATAGTTATATGCGCGGCGGTGTCGATATTATCTACGATAAAATCATGGGCGGCGATGCGCTTCCAAAGGATTATCTTACAAGATTTTTTGACCTTCTCGATGACATGAAGAATAGACATTCGTTTGATTTAGACAGAGAAAGTTTCCTGCAATTATGCAGTAGATTTGAATAAGGTGATTTTATGACCTATAAGGACGCTATTCCCGAAATAGCAGAGATATATGCCGAGAAAGGATATATTACTGAGCGTGACATCTCTTTGACTATGATTCAGTTGAGTATTCCTATGAAGGAAATAGACAGTCTTTTAGATGTGCTACACAAGTTTTCGCTTGATATTCGTGAAAACGATTCAAAGTCTGTTACCAAAAGTGATATTACATCTGTCACCAATAATTCAATTGCTATTGTTCATTCACAGAGCGAACCTCAAAGTATAAGTTCCACAGTATCAGCTGACTTTATTCCGGATTTATTATTCTTCCAAGCTTCCAATTGTCATGGCACTGGAAGAATGCTTAGCAAAAGTCAATTTATTCTGTATGAAGGGGCTGTTATATCCGACTGTGTTTCTGAACATTCGCATAGTGTTATATTAAAGAACAGAAATAAATATCAAGGTATCATTGAAAGTAATGTTACAACAGAGAATATTATTTTCAGTTCATCATCGGCGGCAGGATGCTTTGTTTGCGGATATAGCGTTAATGGAAAAATCACTTGGAAAAATGAGATGGGGATTTCTTTAAAAAAACTACTCGGAGAGGAGTAAGGCTATGATAGGAATCGGACCAATATTAGATGAAATACAAGACTTATCAAAGGACAAGGGCTATATTACCGAATGGGATTTGTCAAAAATACTTATAAAGGCCAAACTGCCTCGTCTCTTGATTACAGCAATTTATGATGAACTTAGTGAAATGGGCATTCGTGTAGTAGATAAAGATGCATCTGACCATTGTTCCGATTCTGATGTGCCACCAAAAGCAAATGATGCTCCAAAGGGAAGAAAATGTCGACTACAGAAGCGTATTCAAAAATATAGAAGTCGCAAAGAAGAATTCCTAAATGAAGATGGGCAAAAAATTTTAAAAGAGTTTTACACTGATCTCTCCAAGCCTCGTATGCAGTACTCATATTTTCCTCTTGTTTTTCTTGCTTTTTTCGACAGAGAGAATATAGATGAAATGATGTCAATGTCAGATATGATACTATATTTTAGAGAGTTCTACAAAAATCGAGAAGAACAAGGTCTTATCGTTGAGAAGAAAGCAAGCATCTTCGCAAAAGGCACCCCTACAAATTCAGAAATAAAAAGACTTATTTTATTTAACCCACTCGGTCGTTCATGTCTGATAAAGTACTTTCAATACGATAAAATAACGGATAAGATTTATCTTAACGAAAGTATGTACAATGCTTTAACCGAAGATGATGTTGATATGATTACAGGAATAGCCACGAATCTACTAAATAACTATTACAGCAAACTAGAAAATGGCTCATAATAGTTTTATATCAAGGTAAATCATGAACGCAGAGATGATCGTAATGAAAGCAGATTAAATCGAAAGCGAATGAGCGAAAATCTTGAATTTACAATCCCGATTGTGGAAGGAGAAGAATATTATGGATTTAAAAGGTACAGAGATTCGTAACATCCTCGAAATGTGTATGAGTATTGGTACTAAGGCAAGAGTTCCTCTAAATGTTAACATCCCATATTATCAAAGACCATATCGGTGGGACGAAAAACGTATCACTAATCTATTTAAAGATTTCCATAAGAATAAACAGGAAAATACTAATGCAGAGTATTTTGTGGGATCTGTAGTTCTTGTAGAGGATGCGAATACGCCGAATCGCTATGACATAATTGATGGGCAACAACGAGTCACTACGGTGTTTTTGCTGAACTACCTGATGTTTTTAATTCAGCGTTCTTATGTGGAAGAACTGATAAGCACTAAGAGTTCCAATTTAGATGGGCCTTTAAATGATTTGAATGAAATTTACAGCAATCTACTTGGTTGCATGTATACTTCTACCTTCTCGGATATGCGAGATACCATTATAGAAAAAATGGAGACACTAAATGATCTAGGTGAATCTGAGAGAGACCAGGTCTATTCAGAGATTGCTGAGTTATATAGAAAGACGGTCTTTCTTCCAGAGCGTGATTTTTCCGATCTAAAAAAATACAATGATGAATACCAAAAATTGCAAAAAAAGTTTTATACAAACGGATCATTTAGCGTTAAGTTACTCCAGAAATACCTTTAATACCACACTTAAAGAAGCCTTAGCAAAGGTTTGTGTTATTGTATACAAGGACGACAATCCGCACCTTGATATTATTGGTGAGAGCGATCTTAAAAATGTCAACATTTTACAATATACTAATGCTATCAAATATGAGTTCAATACAATAATGAGTCTTGTTGGACTAACAGGAAAACCGCTTCAGAATACTCGTGAAATACTCAAGTATATGAAGGAAATCATCGAAAATGTTCGTTTTTGCGTTATCATGACAGGAAATGAAAGAGATGCATATACACTATTTGAGGTGTTAAATGACCGTGCGATGGAAATTGATGACTTAGAGTTAATTAAAAACCTGTTTTTAAAAGCCTATTGCAATACTTCTGGCGATCCAGATGCCCTTATCGATCTCAACATTGGAAAACTTGACGAGATATGGGGTGACGAGGTATTTACGCGCGATCTTTCTGATGCTCATACAAAGCTAATATCCTATCTTGGAACCCTGTATCTTACAGCAGACGAGTCAGCATTCACCAACAAAATTGAACGTTATCGTGAGATTATAGAAAATAAATATTTAAGCGACTATTCGTTAGCTTCAAACCAATATGCATTCTCGAAGGCTTTAAACGATATTCGGATCTATCAGATGCTTCGTGTTATAATTGAGGAATATAGAATCCCTGTGCGTAATGCAGCAGCTGCTTGTATTTTTGCAGAGAACAATTCCCAGTTTTCGATTACATATAAGACATTTCACCTCTTGAATGCATTGAAGCTTGACGGCGTTATGCCTGCATTAACGAATATGATTATCCGTAAGTTTATGAATAAGATGGTGGCTAACGGCACAAAAGAAGTTAGCATTTCTGACTTTAAGAAATATATCACGGAAATTCGTGATGACTATCTGCATAACGCCAACGGATCAGAGTATCGAGATATTCACGAACTTGCGTTTAAACTATGGAAATCAGCTTTGTTGAGTAAGGACTATGAGATTCCCCGAGAGATCGCAAAAAAGGGATTGCAAAACATTTATGCTAAACAATGGAATCCTACAGGAATTCTTATTGATGTTACGACATACTCAAAGATGATTCAACAATTTCAAGAATGGACACAGAGCTGGCAATATGGAAAATCTGCAACCGCGGATCTAAAGGTTAAAATCCTGTTTATTAATCTTTTTAAAACTAAAATTGATTCTTCTGAGACCGAGTTGATTTTCGACAAAGCGGTTTATACTTTTGTAACTGACAAGCTTCAGCTAGATCATATGGAAGCTCAAAGGCCTAATCAAAGCAATATGGAAAAGCACTTTTCACCCGTCGATCCGCATGAACCTAGGGAAAAATGCATCGATTCTTTAGGAAACATGATGATACTCGATAGCGAAAACAATAATAATAAAGACAATAAACCACTTGCTGAAGCAATGTCTTATTATGAAAACATGTGTGCTGGACATTGGCTCAATATATTAACCAGCAAATTGTTTGCAACATATCATACTGATGTCTCAATTGCCGGTAACAACTATATGGTACCTAACGAACAATTCTTCAGTGAACGAGGAGCTAAGTTAAGACACTATTTCGAGAAGATTCTCGACAGAGATCTAGACGCCAAAAAGATCAAAGTTTAATTCCACTTTAAATAGGGTGAGAGAGGAGGATTGCAAATGTCTGATTCTAAATATGGAGTATTTGGCATGGAAAGCGATTGTATTTCGTCTTATGCTCTAATCAGTTCTTTCAGCGGCTGTACTGAGAGAGAAGTTGTTTGTGTTGTCAGTGATGCTGGTGGCTTCTATATTGATTTGAATGACGGTGAAGACCGTGGAGTTGTATTTAACCTGAGCGCTGAGCAAATGATCATGGTTGCGCGTTCCATCGGATGTTCTGCATTCATTTACGGTGAAGATGAATCGCCCTCAAAACCGGTATACTATGTTCGATCCGGAAATGATGATACGTTTACATCTAAAGAACTTAGTGAATCTATTGTAGCGTTTGATGAACTAGAAGAAATTGCGCCTCAATGTAATGAGTTATGGGAGGACATTTACTTTAATGACTTTTTCCGAGAATGCTTGTTTGTTCGGCTGGAAGAATTGACGGAGGAAGCAAAGGACGAAGAAGAGGAATAATAATTTCTACCAAGCAGCATGCTTAAATACAATGTCATGGTTTAACTGATACCTATCAATATTTTGAACATTGAAAGTGTTATAATCATACTAATGGAAGCTTATATACGTAATCTGGTTGTACTATCTGTTTGTTCAAAGTGTTGTTGCTTTAGCGTATTACAAATGGAGACAATCACAGTATGTCTCTAAAAAGGAGGGTTTAACAATGGTAAAACTTGAAGAAAAAATGATGGCTATTGACCCCAATTGGGAACAAGTGCTATTTGAGGCTCTTGGCATTTTTCTTTTTGAAACAGAATGGGGGGTGTATTTCTATTCTCCTTGTTGCAATAACGGGATCGAGATATTTGAAGAGACAGAGGTCGATATTTCATCCATCAATTCCGTGAATGATTTGATTTCTATTGTTCGCAGTTCTGATGAATATTCAAGTGTGTTGCAAGATATGGATTTCGGTAGTTTTACAAAATACCAATTGTTCGTAAACCTGATCTACAATCTCCAGATTCCTACTGCACAAGCATCTCAAGAAAAGTATGGTGATCAGGCTGAACACATTTGCTTTTTTAACATTATGTATTATGATCCATACGGCTGGGGGCTTAATGAAACTCCAATTATTGTAATCAACATGGCATATGTTGAAAGAGATTCCTCATACATAGAAATCGAATTGCCTCTCTCTATGTCTTTACAAGAGACGTTAGAATTCATCAAAGCTGATATTGATAATATGATCAAGTCGTGCGGTGACGACATGAATATTGTAACCAAGCTCGAAACAAATGAAGTTCATGTTCCACAGACTCTTAATGAACTATATGAATTTGTTAAGCTTACATAATCTATTAAAATGCATAAGTGCTGTAATTCCCACAATATACAACATCTCATACACACAGCATTCCACAGTGGAGCCCTAGGGGCATCGGTTTTCTATCTATATATAAGTGTGAAGGTCTGCCCATTAATGGATGGCGGGGGCCAAGAAAACGGAATCGAGCTGGTACAGAGAACACTGCTGCCATAGTCGGTATCACTTAAGAGCAAAATAAGAGTAGCAAGTGAGTATAATGAACGCAGTCCAATATTGCCGTCATAAGACAAGCATATCATATGAGGTGCCATATGAAATACACAATCTACCATTCAAAAATCAGCTGTGTCGATGACCACGGAAAAGAAGTCGCTAAGGTGACCTTCCCGGAAGTCTCTCACAATAGCTATGATATCCGGCGAACCGTTGTCGATGAGGAGTACCGCGGACAAGGTATCGCCGGAAAGCTAATCGAGCTTGCCATATCGGATATCAACCGCAGAGGAGGAGAACTGACTGCAAGCTGTTCTTATGCACAGAAGTGGATTGAGCAACACGGCATCCGTCCGTATGTTACCTGCCACATGGTGACCTCGCTTGACGGCAAGGTGACCGGCGGCTTTCTGACATCGGAAATCGGTGTGCAGGTCTCCGAGGATTACTACGAGATCAACCGTAAGCTCAAGGGTGATGCGTTTGCCTGCGGCAGAGTGACGATGGAGAGCAGCTTCACAGGTGGTTTCAAGCCTGATCTGTCCGCTTTTGCTGATGCGGATATTCCGAAAGAGGACTATATAGCACAAAAGCACCACTACTACGCCGTTTCTTTTGACCGCCACGGCTGTGTTGGCTGGAATGACAGCGTGATTCATGACGAGGACGAGGGTTACGACGCCTGCCATATCATAGAAATCCTGAGCGAGGATACCCCTGTGCAGATGCTTGCATATTACCGTAGCATCGATGTATCATATATTTTCGCCGGTGAGCATGATATTGACATCCACACCGCACTTTGCAAGCTCTACAGCATATTCGGCATTAAGCGGCTGATGCTGGAGGGCGGCAGTATCATCAACGGAGCGTTTCTGAAAGCAGATGCAGTTGACGAACTGAGCCTTGTAGTTGCCCCAATGCCGAAGACAAGCCTCTGTTTTCCGACTGTTCGTCGCATCCGTTTACCGGCGCATCAGCCAAGGTCATGACCAGCGGCGCAGTATGGCTGCGCTATCTTGATAAAGAGCGGTTTACTTGATGTGGGAAATTGAAGAATAAAGCACACAAATTAATGATGGAGGGATAATTATGACTTACAGAACCAGAACATATATTGCTGCAGATTGGGATCATGACAAAAATGCGGTAAACAAACTCTATGAATGGAATAAAAGTGAATACTGGGGGCTATCGTTTGGTGATGCGCATGAATTAAGCCAATGTCGAAATGATGAAACAAATAACTGTAATATCAAAAAGAACTGCTCACAAAACTTGGATTACTCAAAATGTCTTGTTCTAATAATTGGAGAACATACTAAGTCATTGCGTGCCGGTTATTGTATGTATTGTAAACGTTACGAAAATTGCAGAGAAATCTATAAGACAAACAAATCCTTTGTTGAATTTGAATGCGATTATGCGCTTAGACATAACCTACCTATAATTGTACTTTACAATTCAACATATGTAGACAAGAGCAAATGTATAGATTCTGTAAAGAGTGTTGCGCTATGTCACGTTCCTATGATGAAGCGAGATGAAAACGGACGACTTGTTTGGAATTATCAAGGTATTAAACAAGCGTTTGATCGGTTAAGGTGAAATCAATATGAATCATATTAAATATGCTCGCCATAGGTATTCTTATTGGCTCAGTTGGTTATCAGTGTTAATAGGAATAGTGGCTATTATTCCATTTCCTGAACAGTGCCCAATAGTCGTTCCGATAGTAATAGTTATATCTTGTTTTATACTGGCGTTTATTATTCCTTTTGTAGGATCATTTGTCAAAAACGAGTATAGCATCGTCACCATTGGCAAATCAAATATTTCGTTACGCTTTGGCTCGATTTTTGAACAAGAATGTTTTACGGTGACCACAAATCGTAATTTTGATGTGACACCTGATGATAATTATATATCAAGTACATCCTTATTAGCAAAGTTTGTGAATGCTTTTTACCACAATAATATTTCCGCGTTAATAAATGAGATTGCTTCTAAGCTTGAAACTAATAATGATGGAACAATCAAACGCCAACAATACGGGAAAACAATTCAGATTAATAAAGACTCAAAAATAGTATATTTAATGGCATTTACTGATCGTGAGAAAAATAATCAACCAGATGATTTCTATATTAAAGCGATTAGAGGTTTCCTGAAAGAAATATCAAATTCTAACCATGGAAGAACCGTTTCTATTCCACTTTTTGGTAGCAATAATTCATTGAGCAATTCGGGATTTGAAAATAATGCAGTTGCTTTGGAAAGCATTGTAACAATGATTAAGCTTTTTGAAATAGAAAACCAGCGTTCTGAGTTGAGAATTCAAATTGTTGTTCTTCCAGAAGCAAGATCTGAAATAATCGACACAATAGCAAGACTTTCAAAGTAATTTATAAGAACGCAGGGGAACGACTATGACTGGTCAGATTTCTTCCCTCGAACTACATAGGGTCGGGTGCTTTGAGTAAGTCATTGATCGCTGTATCTGAAAAAGACACCAGACTTGTTCCCGAGGACAAGCAAAATCCTTTTGGCATTGTCCATCTCATTCCTACATAAGAGAAAAAATGCCGAATTTTTCGGCACTTTTCTTATATCCTTTATTTCTCCCTTGACATCAATACTACGCACTCAACATGTCTCGACACGTGCGATATGATGTCGTATGCTGTTGTGCCTTAAAAGATAGGTTCGTGGAAATATGTCAATATCGAATTTATCTCCAAGGAAACAAATCAATTTTCCCTTATCCTGTTTGGAAACAAATCAATTATTTGATATTCTCCAAGGGAATAAATCAATCACGATATGCCCCTTATTGACTGATTTCATTATACCATACTCTGCGATTTAATTCAATAGCCTGAGAGGTCATTTCTCTCAGGCTATTTTTCGTTATGGATTACATCTCTTACATGGATCATATCCCATGCCAATAACATCATCACGAGAACCGTCGTAATAAGACTTGTTGTGTTCCGCCATCTGTCCTACACTCGAACACGATGGATAGTGAAACTTCTTTGTGTTTGTGTTCAGAACATATGACATCAATTTTTTCTGAACGGGTGCTTGTGATTCCTGAACAGCTTCTGTCGGTGCAGCGGTAGGTACTTCGGTTGGTGGCTCTGTGACTGGCTCGAA